>ERZ838577.271-NODE-271-length-90747-cov-7.664932_pt1 | contig 90747 bp, 76 predicted proteins | sample MGYA00519682_ERZ838577 | MGnify/ENA primary metagenome ERZ838577 (study PRJEB31850, sample SAMEA3708838) | human gut metagenome | biome: human gut; feature: human-associated habitat; material: faeces | place: China | collected 2014 ... | reverse complement strand
CCCTCCCCAAACCCCTCCCTTTCCCCTCCCAAGACTTTCGCGTTTATTGAATCCCTGTTGGCCGGATTTCCCGCCGATGGGATGCCGGGCGTTCTCTTTTGGGGAAGGGCGTTTTTTCAGGGGAGCGGGGCTGTTTTGGCTGGGGCGGAATATGGAGAAAGGGCTTGTGGAGCCGCCCTGCGCTGTTGACAAGGGAGGCTGTTTCAGGGCACTGTAACGGGTCATTGAATCCAACGCCTTTTGCAGAGGTGTGGACATACATCAAGGATTTTTTTGAGGAGGCTCCATGGCGAAAGAAGATGCCATTGAAGTTGACGGCGTGGTCCAGGAAGCGTTGCCGAACGCGATGTTTCTTGTTGAGCTTGAAAACGGGCACACGGTGCTCGCCCACATTTCCGGCAAGATGCGCAAGTTTTATATCCGCATCCTGCCCGGCGACCGGGTCAAGGTGGAACTTTCCCCCTATGATTTGACCCGTGGGCGGATCACCTACCGTATGAAGTAATCCCGTCCGGCGTTGATTTCCCTTCCCCGTGGTATATTGTACCGCGGGGTTTTTGTGTTTGGCGCGTAACGGGGAAGATATGGAAGACAGAGAGATCCGTAAGGTTCTGGACGTGCTGGATAATGCGGGCATCCGTTACCGCATGGTTTCGCATGATCCCGTGTATACCATCGAAGAAATGGAGCGCCTGCATCTTGACGCGGATGCCGAGATCGCCAAGAATCTTTTTCTGCGCGATGCGCGGGGCAAGCGCCATTTCCTTGTTGTCCTGTGCAGCTGTAAGACTGTGGATCTCAAGGCGCTGCGGGGGCAACTCGGAACGAGCGCCCTGTCCTTTGCCTCGGAAGATCGGCTGAAACGCTTTCTGGGGTTGGAAAAAGGGGCCGTGACGCCCTTGGGAATCCTGAATGACGAGGCCCGCGCCGTGGAAGTGCTCTTTGACCGCGATCTCGCCGGGCTCCCTTCACTCGGCGTCCATCCCAACCGCAACACCGCCACCGTCTTCCTGGCGTTCTCCGATCTGGAATCCCTGATCCGCAGCCACGGCAATTGCGTTTCCTTCGTGGCCATCTGAACCTCGGACAGCTTCGTTTTCCGCCTTTGCCAGCCTCTCTCTTGGTTCAGAGGTTGTCCTTTCGCACGCTTTCCCCTCAATCCGAAAAAGGCGCCTCAATGGGGCTGGTTCCTCCCTGCTCGGGAAAGATTCTCCTTCCCCGGATGCTCTCTCTCTCTCTCTCTCTCTCTCTCTCTCTCTCGGTCACATATCGCCAGTAGTAAGAGATAAATAATCAATAAATTCAATAAATTATCTTCAAGATTTTTATCCCAAAAATCCATTTTGGATAAGTTCTGGATAAGCATCTTGCAGAAATAGATTTCACTGGCTATCCTGCTTTCATGCAAAGCACAACTAGCCGAAAATACATAAAAACCAAGTTCGAGGGCGTTTTCTGCCGCGAGTCCGCCAAGCGTGATCCGCGCACAGGCAAGCCCGATCTCATCTATGCCTTCTGGTACGCTGACCACGAAGGCAAAGGCCACTGGAAAACCGTCGGCAGACACAGTAAAGGCATACGCCCATCCACAGCCAGAAAAGAGCGGGCAAAATTCCTTGCCGAGTTTGAGGCCACCGGCGTCAATCCCATTGAACGGGATAAAATCACCATCGGGGAGATCGTTGATGCCTACCTTGCCTGGGGCAGAAGCGAAGGAAAGTATGTTGACCAGCATTATAGCCAATACAGCGCCCATCTCAAGGCCAAAATTCATGCTCTCCCTGTCGTTGAACTGAACCCGAATCTGCTTTCCAATCTCAAGGCGCAGCTCCTGAAAACGCCTACCGGGAATACAAAGCGGAAAAAGGGCGCAGGAAGTTCCAACCCCGGAACAGGGAAGCGGAAAACACTGGCCGGGCAGACCGTGAACAATATCTTCTCGTTCATGCGTTCCGCCATAAACCGTGCCATCGCCACCGGCGTATGGAATGGGGTCAATCCGCTGTCCACCAAGGGCGGCACATGGAAGATGGTCAAGGCCAACAATGAAAGATTGCGCTTCCTGACCAAAGAAGAGGCTAAGGCTCTTCTGGACGATCTCGAAAAGCGTCATCCGCAGTTGCACGACATGGCCTTGCTCTCGTTGCGAACGGGCCTCCGGCCCACGGAGATTTTCAAGCTGCGTGGGCAGGACGTGGATGCCAACGCCTGCGGCCTTTATATCATTCAGAAAGGGGGAAAACGTGTCTTCGTCCGTGTACCGGAAGATATGATCCGGATGCTTCAGGCGTACAGGCGCAAGCCAGTGGAACCCATCTTCCAGCAGCCCCGCAAAAAGGTGGCGTTTGAGAAAACGCCCGCCTGCTTCCAGACCGCCGTCAGAAAGCTCGGACTGGCTCCGAAAGACGGTGACAGCTTGTACGCAGTCACCCTGCATACCATGAGGCATACTTTTGCCTCCTGGCTGGCGCAGTCCGGCAAGGTCACGCTCATGGAGTTGCAAAAACTCATGCGCCACAAGAATATCACCATGACGATGAGGTATGCTCATCTGTTCCCCGGACAGGAAAACGAAAAGCTCTCCATCATAGGGGATATGCTGGCCTGAAAAATCCATCATCTTGATTCCGAAGTTTGGATACGTCCAGAGGCAATATACTTTTCCAGTACAGCGCGTTCATAGAAGACGCGCCTGCCAAAGGTCGTATAGGCTGGGCCGATACCTTCCTGACGCCAGTAGGCGAGCGTTTTTTGGCGAATGCCAAACTCCCTTTCCACATCCTTGGGAGCAAGCAACTTTTGAGGAGGGCCGTTAGAAGTATTTCGGGTATTCTCATAAACGGCGAGTTGCACGGCTTCCGTAATAAGGGGAAATAGTTCTTCCGGCGTGGAAATGATAATAGTACGTCCGTCAGCTTCCATGAAACATCCTTGAGAATATTACTCAGCGTATGTCCCGTAATATTTTGCAACCAATTCCAGTATGGAATTACATCCATTTGCCATGAGCATTTTTTCTCTATGCCGCCGGACGCCACTTCGTGTGATTTTCAGGCAGTTGGCGATTTCTGTGGTACTGAATCCGCCGAGAGACAGTCGAAATACTTCCGCTCCGCGAGGTGTAAGTTTTATGGGGTACTTGGGGTAATCCATCATATCCCCGATACAACGCATGATTTCTATCGTAGTATGCACAGAAAACTTTTTGCGGATACGAGAAAGATGCAGGTGTATAAGTTTGTGTGATGTGTACAGTTCATGAGAAATTTTTTTTTGGTGTTGTACCTTTCATCAGTAGATTGACAACATCTTGTTCTTTCTTGGTCAGTAGCTCCAACATAACTTCTCCTTATTAATGGCTAAGACAGACTCAAAAGGGATTGAATCGTGTGTAGCATGGAGAAATCAGGCCGGGCAGTGGCCAATTTATATACTTCTTAAATTTTTTAAAAAATTAAATAAATCAACTGAATGTGTGGTTGATGTTGTTAAATAAGGGCTGATTGTGGGCAGAGAAGAATCAGAAAGCCTCAAGAGGATCCGTGTTTCACTTGGGGTAGATATCCAGTAATCGGCTTTATTCTTTTCGCATTGTGCGAAGGGAAAGGATAGGATATAAGACGAAGTACACAGGAGCTTCTTTTTATTGACCGCCTGCGCTCGGCGCGGCCAAGCCGAAAAAGGTGTACTCCCTGAGGGAGCACACCTTTTTCGGTTACCAGCAGTAGGATGTCCAGAGTCCGTTATGCTTTTTTCATTTCCTGGATCAGCCCGGTAAGGGACTGCGCCTGCGCGGCCAGATCAGCCACGGCCTTGGCGGCTTCCGTCATAGAGCTGGCTGTTTGCCTGGACATGTCGTTGACCGTGATGATGGAACGGTTGATTTCCTCGCTGGCGGCGGACTGCTCCTCGCTGGCTGTGGCGATGGCCTGGATCCGGTCAAAGGTGTCGTCCGCCGTGCTGACAATTTCCCGCAGGGCCGCGCCGGACTGATTGGCCAGTTCCGTGGCGTCAGAAATTCGCGACACCGCGTTGTCCATAGCCTCCATACTTTTGGCAGTGCTTTCCTGAATAACCGAGATGGCGTTGCCTACATCCTGGGTGGAGGACATGGTTTTTTCAGCCAGCTTGCGCACTTCATCGGCCACCACAGCGAAGCCGCGCCCGGCATCACCGGCCCGCGCCGCCTCAATGGCGGCATTGAGCGCCAGCAGATTGGTCTGATCGGCTATATCGGAAATAACGCTCATGATCTGAGTGATAGCCTGCGCATGGGCGTTCAACTGCTCCATCTCTTCTTTCAAATGAATGGATACGTTCTGAACTTCGCCGATGCTCCGCACCACTTCGTGCACAACCTGTGCCCCCGCTTCGGCTCTCTGCTTGGTGTCGCTGGAAGCGCCTGAGGCGTTGCTGGCATTTTTGGCGACATCCTGAACCGTGGAGTTCATCTCGTTCATGGCTGTGGCCGCTTCGGAAAGATGCCGCGCGGACTCCGCGGCGGTTCTGTTCGATTGCTCGATCTGGGAGGAAAGCTCCGTTGAGGCAGAGGAAATGATATCCACCATACCTTCCAGTTGCCCGGCGGCGGCCAACATGCCTTCCCGCTTGGCGTTTTCAGCCCTGCGGGCAGCCTCTTCCGCCCGGCCCATGGCTTCCCTGGCTTCTTCCATGGCTGTCTGAGCCTCCCGGGATTTTCTCTGGGCCTCGTTGATATTCTCCTTCAGGCTGGTCACCATCTGGCGCAAATCATCCGCCAGCATGCCGATCTCATCAGTGCCGTGTATATCCAGTTTTTTTTCCAGATCGCCGTCGGCAACAGCCTTGGCGAAAGCCTGGGTGACCACCAGAGGCTTGACGATCATCCTGGTGATAAAAAGGGAGGCGCCGATGCCGAGAACCAAGACGCCGATCAAAATTATGATGGTCTGCGTTGTGGAAGCGCTCAGCGTTTCCGCAGCCCTGTTCACCTCATTTTGGGTGTTGTCGGCAACAGCCGTGCTCAGACTGAGGGTCTGCTGTTTCAGGGAATTGTACAATTCAAGCCTGTTTTTGGAATGTTCCCTCAGTTGCTTGTGTATTGCCTGCAATTGTTCAATTTGCTTGCCCATACCCTGTGAGGCGGCGATGGACTGTTCCAACAGGTCGCTATATTCCCGCCTGTCAAATTTTCCCCGCAACTCCTCAAGGTGTTTAATGACGACCGCGCTTTTCTCTCCAAGTTTGGAAAATAGCGCCTCATCATTCATAGTCTGGGCGACCAGCGCGTCCTTGATGAGATTGCCCACATCCGTAAGGTCAGCGGAAACAGTGGACATATACTGCGTAAGTATGGCGGCCTGAGAGCCCTGCCCCGCTTCCATGAGAAAACGGGAGTCTCTGCCGAGAGCAGCGATCAACTTTTCCAAGCTCACTTCAGAGGCCTTACCCGCCCGCAGTCCGGCAACATTGTTTTCCTGAATGCTTTGAATCAAAACAATACATGAACGCATAACCTCCAGATATGCTTCCAGATCTTTGGGAAATTTGTCCAAAAAAACGCCTGTATCTGGATATGGATGTTTATTTTGCAATTCTTGCAGTCTTATAATGTCATCTTTAATAATCTCATTTTGTCTTTCAAGTTTTTCGATATATTCATCACTCTTGTATGTCTCGAACATGAAATACAGTCTGGCATATTCCAAAATATCGCTTTCCAAAGAAGACGCAACAGTAAAACGTGGAACACGATCTTTGCTGATATTTTCAGACGTTTTTACTCCATCCTGCATTGCACTTATAGCAAGATATCCCAGCACAAGAGTCAATAACAGGATAATGCAGAATCCACCACTGATTTTCTTTCCCACAGTCATGTCAAACCTCACTTAGGCTGTTTTCATATCCCGGATCAACTTCATAAGTCTCTGAGCCTGAGCCGCCAGATCGGACACCGCCTGGGCGGCCTGAATCATGACCTCCGCAGTCTGGCGGGATCTGTCGTTGGCCTGAACAATGGACTGGTTGATCTCCTCGCCAGCTGCGGACTGCTCCTCACTGGCCGTGGCTATGGCGTTGACCTGATCACTGGTGACTTCCGCGGTGGCCACGATTTCCTGCAAGGCATGACCGGACTGATTGGCCAGCTCCGTGGCCTCGCCGATACGTTCCACAGCGTTGTCCACACCGGTCATGCTTTTGGCCGTGCTCTCCTGAATGGCCTTGATAGCGTTGCCCACATCCTGGGTGGAGGTCATAGTCTTTTCAGCCAATTTGCGCACCTCGTCGGCCACCACGGCAAAGCCGCGCCCGGCCTCTCCCGCACGGGCCGCCTCAATGGCCGCGTTGAGGGCCAGCAGGTTGGTCTGGTCCGCGATGTCCGAGATGACGCCCATGATCCGGGTGATATCCCGGGCGTGCTCGTTGAGCTGAGCCATGTCCGCCTTGAGGTCCAGGGACAACTGATGAACTTCTTCGATGCTACGCACGGCCTTTTCCACCACCCGCGCGCCTGCCTCGGCCTTTTCTCTGGTTTCAGCGGAGACGGCGGAAGCGGAACCGGCGTTCCTGGCCACTTCCCGCACGGTGGCGCTCATTTCATTCATGGCCGTGGCCGCTTCGGACAGGCGATTGGCTGATTCGGACGCGCCTTGGCTAGCTTGCTCAACCTGGGTGGTCAGTTCAGTGGAGGCGGAAGAAACGATATGCACCGCATCTTCAAGATGCCCCACGACGGTAAGCATGGCGTTATGCCTTGCTGTTTCCGCTTCGCGCTGCGCCTCCTCTGTTCGTAATAGCGCCTCTTCCACCTTGCGGGAACTTGCCTGTGCCGCCATCGCTTCTTCGTCAGCCCGGCGCAATGCCGTCACCATGCTGTCGACCATACGCCCGGTACACGAAGCCAGCCGCCCAATTTCATCTTTTCTGACGGTGTCGCAATCGAAATGGGCACTATACTCACCGGCGGCAACTTTGTCGGCGTACGTCGCAAGCCTGATAATAGGCGCTGTCACTGTCCGCGAAATGACCAGAAGGATCACCGCCGTCAGAATAATACCCAAGCCGCCTGCCAGGCCCAACTCGACGAGAGAATGATATTCGGCGATCCGCATCTGTTCGAGGCCGGCAGCCTTTTCCTTCCGCATGGCGTCATTCAACTCGGAAAGAAGTTTTTGCACTTCTCCGAGACTCCGCAAGGAAACATCCATATAATACGCTTTCGCATCATGGAACTTGCCTTCGTTTTTCAAATTTCGGATAACATCGGCAGACATATGCAAAGCGGCATGTGGTTCATCCATTTCGCTCAGAATTTTACGTAACTGCGGAAAACGGTTTTCAACGGATTTGCGGTCTTCTCCGTAGTACCACTTGCCCAAAGTACACTTATGGTGATCCACTTGAATATCCAATTCCTTCATATCTTCGTCAAAAATAAAGCGCTGCAATGAAGTAATCCATTTCAAGTGGTCAATCTCGCGTAGTAGCATGATCGTCGAAATCGTTTCAGTTTCATTGATCGAATTGGTTCCCCGAACCAAGCGGTTGACGGTTATGTATGATGTAACCATGAGGCCGCAGATGACAACGAGCAAGGTTCCCATGAGAAGAGCAATCTTCCTGGATATTGGTAAATTATTCCAAGTCATTATAATCTCCTTTATTCGTGGATTACCACTCTCTTCAAGGGAAATTTGAATTCTTCTGTCAGCAATACTATCGACAGGCACACTGTCGATTTTTTGCGGAAAAAAGAAAAACCAGAAAGCTATAACCTGATGACTTTACAAAGTTTTTTCAGGTCCAAAATATGGGAACTTTTTTCCAAAAACAGATATTGCCAACAAGCCTACCCTACTATATTGATTTTCTAAACATCATCGACAGTGTGCCTGTCGATGAGCAGTCCGCACATGTCCGAAGACAGCCCGACAAGTCAGAAGGCACCCAAAGTTACCCAGAAAAGTCTCCATCCCTCCTTTTTCATTTACGGTTGGCTATCTTTTCATGGGGCACGTTGTCCTGTTTCCTTGTATCCTCTCCCTATGCAATCAGGGTGCGCCGTTTCCCAAAAAGGATTTCTCCCGGCGGGAGGAAGAAAAAGGCCCTGTCCGCTGTTGCCGCGTTTGGACGGGATGAAAAAGCAGCTCACTGTCTCAGTCGCCGCCAGCAATGACGCCTGCCCCAGATGGGCATAACGCATGGTGGTTCGCGGATCGCCGTGCCCCAGCAGTTTTTGCACTTCATAGAGAGAGTGCCCCGCATTGACCAGAAACGAGGCGAAGGTGTGCCTCAAGTCGTGAATACGCACATCGGCAAGTCCCAATTCCCGCCGGAGTTTGTTCCAGAACAGATAGAGGTCGCTGAGGGGCTTTCCCGGAGCACGGCCGGGAAACAGCCACGGATTGCCTGGCTGGCGTGGAATGGCGCGAATAACCGCTATGGCCTCGTCGGACAGCGGAATATGGCGCGGCTTGCCGGACTTGGACAGCGGCACGGTGAGCAGGCGCTGATCCAGACGGACATGTTCCCAGCGCGCTTTGAGGATTTCGTTTTTGCGTGCGCCGGTCAGCAGAAGCAGGCGGATGGCAAAGGACTCCTGCCGGTCGCTTTTTTCCAGCGCCCGCATGAGCCGTTGTGCCTCATCCCGCGAGAGGTAGCGTTCCCGCTGCGCGTGGATTTTGAAAGGCGAGACTCCCGTGCATGGGGATTGTCCTGCGGGCAGAAGACCACGCATTACGGCCAGAGAGCAGATTGTCTTGAAGGCCGCCAGAATACGGTTGCAGGTGGCCGGAGCCAAACCGCTGGACGACAGTCCGTGCAGCCAGTCTTCCACTTCGTGACGTTGTATGTCGGCAAGTTCCCGCGCTCCGAACGTCGGGGATAAATGCTGCCGCGCAATGCGTTCATCCACGCTCCAGCTCCGTTTGCGCAAGCGGATATGCGGCAGGTAGACAGATGAAACAAAACCATCAAAATTGAAGGTGTTGCGCTCCGGTTGCCCGCTGTTCCTTTTGACCGGCAAAGACGGCGAGCTTGCGGAGGAAACTGACGGACGGCGGCGAACCATGCGGCGTTCTCCTGATAAAAGATTGACGATGGACCATAAAACTACGGCAAACCCGTATAAGCCGCATTGGGGTGTTTGCGCCGGTTCCGCATGGGAAAAGAAGGACGGCCTGTGTCATGTTTTTCTCCTGTCCTGTTGAATTGTTGTATACTTGCTGAAAGCATACGCTATTGAAGGTTTTATTCCGGTAACATAGAGCTTATTAAGAGGATGTCCGGCATGTTTTTTGATTTAAAAAAAGGTAAGCTCGTCTCATGAAACAGACAGATTTTCGTGATGTGCCTGAGGAACTGTGGGAACGTATCGAGCCCCTTCTTGCACCATTCAAGCGAAAAAGAAGTGGCGGCGGCAAGCCGATTTCACAGCGCATAATTCTTGCCGGGATTCTCTACAAATGCCGGAGTGGATGCCAATGGGCCATGCTTCCCGCCTGCTATGGCGCAAAAAGCACTGTCCACGAGCACTTCCAACGCTGGAGCAAAGCCGGTGTCATGGCGGAGATTTTTCGTATATTCCTTGCGGAATATGGGGAAAAAGTCGGTGTAGATGCCCAATGGCAAGCTATGGACGGCACCTTGCTGCAAGCGCCGACGCGCTCTCAAAAAATCAGCGGCTGAGGGGCTCGGACGCAACCCGACGGACAGAGGACGAAGCGGCGGCAAAATCCATCTTCATGTGGACGGTCAGGGTATTCCGTTGGGAGTGACGGCCACAGGCGCCAATATACATGACAGCCGCCTGATAGGAGAAACCCTGAAAAACTTTCGGAAAATGGGTGGCTGGTTTCTGGGGGCTGAAGTTCGACACCTCTGTCTGGACAAGGGGTATGATTATCCGCGAGTCAGCGAGGAAGTCTATGTTAACGGATTTGAGGAGCATATCCGCAGCCGTTGGGAAGAAGTCCGTGAACGCCGGAGCAATCCTGCCCGCCGTTGGGTAGTGGAACGGACATTCGCCTGGTCGAAGGGATTTCGGAGCCTACGCACTCGCTACTGTTGTTACCTCGTCAATTTTATGGGGCTGCTTTACCTTGCTCTGGCCTGCATTCTTTGGAGAAAACTTGCATAGCAAGGTGTATGCCGGACATTCTCTAAGGAAAAAAGAAAATATTTTTGAATCTGATTCCATAAATGCTCTTGCTGTGAAAGTTTTTTGCTTGTATTCGCTCTTGATAAAAAAGAGAATGCCGTGTGAAGATTTTTATCGCACGGCATCTTTTTTATGTATGAGACAAGAGGGAATATTATATCAAAGTCAATGCGATGATACATCCTCCCGACGCGATGCAGGCGATTGCCGCCAGCAGGAATTTACGCCAGACCCGATTTTCTTCGGAGAATTTTTTTGCGGCGAGCATCCCGAAAAAGATGCCGCAGCAGAGGCAGATTGCGGCCAGAATGATTCCCGCAGGCATCCGTAACAGGGCGGGCGGCTGCACCTGCCTCGAACCAAGCCGGAATCCGACCCACAGCAGGAGACTTCCGTAGAGCAGCAGTAAAAAAGATGCGGCGGCTCCCCATGTCATCCATGTATGGATATGATATGATATTTTCGAGACAGACTTTCCGCCTATTTCACTACGCTTTCCGCCAGGCGGCTCTGCGCCAGCGCAACCTCTTTTTCCGAAGCCTCGGCAATGTCCTCAAAAATTCCGGATGTGACGGCGCGGATTTTCTCCGGTAGTTCCTCATAATAAATGCGCGGATATTCCATAGCCGCGATGATGGCCCAGAGCGCGTCATTCGGACCGATGCGTAGAGTATCCTATATCCGTTGCAGGCGTTCTTTCTCCCCGTTTTCGAGTTTCCGCTCCAGCAGTTTTTCCAGAATGTCCGTGGTTTCCTTATCCATGACTACACCTCATTGAGAGCTGTACGGAACATTTCCGCGCAGGCATTTTTCCAGCGGCGCAGTTCAGCGCGATCTCAGATGGGCAGTTCTTCCAGAGCCTTTTTGATGGGCATTCTGCCGGAATACAGTTTGTCGGCCATTCTGTCCCCCAGATCGGAAAAATCCAGTGTCCGACCTTTGCGTTCGATAATCTCTCTGGACTTTGACCGGTTATACAGCTCGAATTTTTCCGGACTTCCAAAGTACAGATTCCGGCAGACATGAATCAGCGCATCGGGAAAGACGTTCAGGAAACCGCGCAGCAATTCGACGGAATCCCGTTGCCGGTTGATGACCCAGAACGTAACAAGATTTCGATTCAGCTCCGCCAGTGTTTCACGCAGAGTCGAGCCGTATTTGGCAATGCCGGTATTGCTCCGGGCTGCGGAATTTATCACCAGACAATGGTCGGGAAATTCGTCAGCCGCATTGACCAGCTCTATCCACCCGTCTGAAATATCCAGGTCTATTTCCTTGCAGACCAGCATACCGTTTTCATGCTGATGATGGGCCTTGTACACATCGGGATTCGAGGTATCGCTTTCCAGCAGAAGCACCTGTTTTCCATCATCGAGCAGATAGTCAATCAGGGCGAAGGTCAGCTTGCTCTTGCCGACGCCGCCTTTGCTTCCTCCAACATAAAAGATGGGCATGTTCATGTTACAGCTCCTCGTCTGAAGTATCAGGGACAATAAAAGATGCTTTTTTCGGGGCTTGTTTTTCCACAGGTGTCGTCTCCTTTTTCTGAGGGATGGAAGCATTCCCGTTTTCCGCAAAAAATCGCTTTATGAGATAGGCGGGAATGATGATACCCTCGTTCTTGAGCATCTGGCTCAGTTCTCTGGGATTGTAGCCTTTCTCTTTTGCCTTTCTGAAATCTCTCTCCAGCAGTTCCGCCGCTTCCGGGCGTGTTTTTCTGTCTTCTTTCTCCGGTAAATCCTGAAGCAGTTTTCTTGCCCGTTCTATCTGCTGAGGACGGATTGTCGCGTTCTGGGCCATAGCATTTCCTCCTTGGGAAAGAGTGCCGCCAGCATACAAGAAATTTCTCCGTATATACAATTTGGCCACTGCACGAGGCGGGTTCTTCGTGGCAGGATGGGGGTTGTGCTACACGCACAACCCCCATCCTGCCAGGGGACAAGCCCCCTGGAATCCCCGGAATGCTCGGCGCTTCGCTTCTCGCATTCCAAAGGCCAAGGCATGAAAGACAGAAAGACGGAAGAAGGCGGACGAAGCGCCGCCCGGAAGTGGGTGACGATCCGCGTCACCGAAAGAGAAAAAACGCGCCTCACGGAGCTGGCGGAAATCGCCGGGCTGTCCCTGTCGGAATACATGCGGCGGCGTTTTTTCGGAGGCAGACCCCTTACGGCTCATACGGACCTGAGTACCGTTGCGGAACTGCGGCGTATCGGCGGCCTGCTCAAACACAATTTCGATACGCTTCGGCAGGCCGAAGCGCCTCCAGACATTCTGGAACGGCAGGAAGACGTCCTGCGGAATTTGGTCTGGGCCATCCAGAAAATCTCGTTGCGGTGCCATCATGATCGTCAAGAAAATCAAGAACACGAAAGCTGAAAAGCCCAAGGCGTGGCAGATAGGCGACCTCGTGGATTACATCCGCTACCCCCACAACAGAAATCCGCAGGAGAAAATCGAATACGCGGGTGGAAGAGGTTTTCTTTCGGCCACTCATGTGGGCCAAAAAGCGGAAATGATCGCCCTTGCGCGGGAGTCGGCCCACAGTCACATGCCGGTGCAGCACTGGATGTTTTCCTGGCAGGAAGGGGAACAGCCCACCAGGGAACAGGTGGAGAAAGTCGTGGATATGTTCCTTGAGAAAATGGGGCTGGCCGGACATCAGACCGTCTATGGCCTGCACTATGACACCGACAATTATCATCTGCATATCGCGGTCAACAGAATGAACCCGGAAACGGAAAAAGTCGTGCTTCCTTTCAATGGATTGGACATCCGGGAAGCGCATAAAATCGTGGCTCACATTGAACACAAGCAAGGGTGGGCCAGCGAAGAAAACCCCATGTATGCGGTATTGGAAGACGGTGAGCTGGCGCGAAGAAGGACGGCCCGCGAGATAAAACCGAAGCAGGCCGCTTTGGATTTTGAACACGCCACCGGCGAAAAATCCGCCCAGCGCATCGCGCAGGAACGCGGCCACGGCATCATCAAAAACGCGAAATCGTGGGCCGAATTGCATGAGAAGCTGGCGGGAGTCGGTTTGCGTTTCGAGAAAAAAGGTTCCGGGGCCATCATCTTTGTGGGGGAAAAGGCCGTGAAAGCATCCTCCGTAGACCGAGTTTTCAGCATGGGAAAGTTGTGCAAAAGGTTGGGGGAATTTGAGGAAGGTGCGTACCCCGAAGACCTGGGAAAGATTACCCCTGAGCCGGTGAGTTCCGTCAATCTCGAAGAGTGGAAAGCGTATCAGCAAGAGTTTGCCGGAACGCCGAAAAAGATGGAGACAGCGGGCAATGCCGAGCTTGCCCGGATGAAGGAACGGCACAGGTTCGAGCGGAAAAGAGCACTTTCTCGCCTGGCGAAATACGGTTTGCCTGTTCTGAATATCGCCCGACATTGTTTGATGGTGCAGCAGAGGGAGGAACGGCTTTTCCTTCGTTCAGGCCGGAAAAAAGCGCGCGGAGGCAAGCCGCGTTTTGAGAACTGGCTGCGGGCGAAAGGCTTGGAGAAGGAGGCGGAACGCTGGCGGTATCGGGCGGCACGGGAAGAAAAAAGACACGCCCCGCCTCCTGTGCCAAGGCCGGAAAGGGGAATGGAAGTCATGCGGGAACTCATGGATTTCAGAAAATATGCCGCTGCCGTGAATGCGGATCGCTATCGTGTGACCTGCATAAAAATGGAAGAGGACGGCGGTAAAAAGACATTCATCCTGGATAAAAAGGGCGGCATGACCAGAGGCTTTTCCCCGAACGAGTTGGAGGCCCACATGTCGGAAATGTTGCGCTTTCAGCGGCGTGGCGAAAACCTCTACTATACGCCGCTGTCGGATGACCGGCATCACATCCTCATTGATGACATGACCCGCGACAGCCTGAAAAAACTACAGGAGGACGGTTTTCGGCCCTCTGTGGTGCTGGAAAGCTCTCCGGGCAATTACCAGTGTTTATTGACCATTCCCAAGCTGGGAACGGAATTTGACCGGGACGTGGGCAACCGCATCACGGAACGCTTGAACCGGGAGTACGGCGACAAGAAACTGTGCGGCTGCATCCATCCGCACCGTGCGCCGGGCTTTGAGAACCGCAAGCCGAAGCATCGGCGGGAAGACGGTTCATTCCCGCAAGTGAAGCTCCTGTTTGCGGAGCGCCGGGAATGCGGCAAGGCGTTGGCTCTGGCCAGAAGGATTGACCGCGAGTACGTGGAGGCCGCTGAGAAGCGGAAGACCGAGCGCCGGACGTTTCAGCCGCCGGATCTGCGGCCCGGCAATCCGGCGGCGGCCTACTATGCCCATCTGGAGAACATTCGCAGACATCTGACCATTGAGGACTACTCCCGCGTGGACGCCATGATCGCTCTGCGACTTCGCTCCAATGGCCATAGCCGGGAGGCCGTGGAAGAAACCATCCGGGCTTGTGCCCCGACCATTAGGGACTTGCAGACCGGGCGTAACTGGCAGCGGTACGCCGAGAGAACGGCGGATTACGCCTTCGGCCCCGCCGGAGACAGGGACTTGGAGCGGAATGAGCGGTATCGGGAACTGTGGAGGAAGATTGAACGCACAGAAGAAAAGGAGCAGCGTATACGGATGAAATAGGATGAAACATAGTATGAGGAAATAACAGGGAAAAAGTATGTTCAGCATCTTGCCCATCGGGCATTACTCAGATAGGATATTCATATGGGAAAAGAACGAATACCACATGATTCTGCGTACAAGCAGTTTTTCAGCAATCCTGAAATGGTGGAATCACTGTTACGGGATTTTGTTCCCGCTGATTTCATCGCGGACCTTGATTTTTCTACGCTTGAACGCTGTTCGGGCAGTTATGTGACGGACGACCTGCGGGAACGCCATGACGATATTGTCTGGCGTGTCGGCTGGAAAAAAGGTTCATGGTGTTATGTGGCGTTGCTCCTGGAGTTCCAGAGCACGCCCGACCACTGGATGGCGTTGAGAATGCTGTCCTACACGACACTGTTGCTGCTCGATCTCGTCAAAACTGGAAATATCCGCGAAAATGAGGGCTTGCCGCCGGTGTTTCCCATTGTTATATACAATGGAGGCAAGGCATGGAAAGCTCCGCAGGATGTGGCGGCATTGTTCGCTCCCATGCCGGAGAGCCTGAAATTTTATCGTCCCCAGCATCGGCATTTTTTGTTGGACGAAAGTCGAGTGTCAGGAGATGAACTGGACAAAAGCAAGGGCCTGGTCGCTCAGCTCCTGAGACTGGAACGAGCGCAGGAACCGGAACAGGTTCGGCAGATAGTCAAGGGGTTGATAAGCCGACTTCATGGGCCTGAATACTTGGTTTTGCGTCGAGCGTTTACAATATGGTTGGCTCGTGTTGTCCTTAAACGCTCTGGCATAACAGAAGAAATTCCCGAATTTCAAGACTTGCGGGAGGTTGACGCCATGTTGGAAGAACGTGCAGCTCAGTGGAAAGACGAATACATTCGGCAAGGGGTAATAATTGGGAAGGCTGAAGGAAAGGCTGAAGGAAAGGCTGAAGGTATAGGGTTGGCCTTGCGGGACTTGCTGGAGGCCCGTTTTGGAGCGCTCCCCCAATCCGTGACTTCCTATATTGCGAGTTCATCTGACTCAAACGCCCTGCGGAAACTGACGCTTTCCGCATACCATGCGGAGTCGTTGCAGGCGTTTATTGACCAGATCAAAAAAGATGACGACAAGCTGATGTAATTGCATATTCAGTAAAATATACTGCCGTTTGTTTCTTTATGAGGCAAGCGGCATTTTTTGGGGGGGTACTCGAAAAGAGCGACAGACAGAGACACAGCTCCGGCCTGCCGCTCCATAAGCTCCCACAACGCTGTGAGCTACGCCGAGGCCAGAGCCTCCACCATATCCGCCACCCGCGAGCAGATGTCGGCATTCACGAGGAACGCGGCATCCTCTTCCGCGCCTTTCTCAGCTTTGGGCAGTTTCAGGCCAGAAATAGCCAGCCCGGCATCCAGTGTGAACTCCAGTTGCCGGTCGGGATCGGCGTCGGACGTGGCCACCAGATGCAGCTTCTGGATAGCCATGCCTTCCTCAAGCGCCTGAGCCACAGCGTTCAGGCTGTTCTGCACGGCTACAACGGCTTTTTCCTCGGCCTGTTCGGGCGCGGCCAGACTGGCCGATCCCATCGCATGAAGCGTGTAGCCAAGGCAGGGATAGCCCTCGCCCCGGAGAATGGCCGAAAAGAGTTTCGGCATGTCCCCCGCAGGCGTGATGGGCGCGGCGTCAATGCCGAAGCTTGTCTTGAACAGATCAAGCACCGGCTGAACCGCCTTGGCGGAAGCGGAAGCCACAAGAAGCCGTCCTTTTTCCGCATCCCATACGCAGTCAATGATGGACGGCACAAATTCCGCCTTGGCGGTCAGTTTGGCGGTAATGGCTTCTTTCAGCTCCTTTTTTCGCTTGCCGCCCACCTTTTTGCCGGAGGCGATTTCCTCCCGCACGGCTTCGGCAAGATGAAGCCGGATGACAGCTCCGGACGCCTTGCGTGTATCCAGACGGAAGGAAAAGCCCATAAAGCGGGCATCCACGGAGGCCAGTTCAAAACCGTCAGTATCCAGAGGATCGCCAAGTCCCACCCAACCGAAACGCCTGCCGTCCGCGTCGATTTCAGGGGTGAAGGCGTGTTGCCGCAAGGCGTCCAGGCCAAGCGAGGCGGCGGAATCGGTCTTGCAGATCATCAGGGCTGTGCTTGAAGACATAAAACCGGACATGAGAACTCCTTGTATTTTATTGGTTGAATTGACAAATATGTTTTCGTTCGCCGTTACCCCGCCTGGTATGACCGGCGGGAGAGTCTTACCGCATTCGCGGCCGGGAAAACGCCATGCCGCGCACATATCCTGCGGCTTCCCCCGGCACGGAAGCAGCCGGGCGCTCCGCAGGCGTTTGATAACCGCCGACAAATTCTATCGCTTCATCCAACGTGCCGAACTGAGCATCCACCATGCGCGATCCGTCAATCATATTGTACTTTTCGTACTGAATGTGCAGACCTGCCTGATTGTCGGCGGTTTGAAAAATCCGCATCTGGAAGATACCGCCATCGCCCGCATCCATTGTCCTGGAATGCTCATTCTTGCCGTAAAAATCACTGCCGGTAGGATGAAAACCGGCGTCGGCAAGCCGTTCACGGAAGGTTTCACCATCCAGCGCCGCCACTGGTGCGGCAGCTTCGGCAGGCTGCGCTTCCTTGAGGCCGCGCCGTGCCGCATCCTCGCGGGCGGCGGACAGGCCCTCTTCCAGTGACGCGAACAGCCGCAACTTCACCCCTTGCGGCACAGTCGTCGTACTGTGCCATTTCCCATCATCGTAGAGACTGCCCGCCAAGGAGCCGACGTGGCTGTTGAAATAGGTACGGCGCAGGACATACCCATTTTTTAGCGTGTAGCCGTTGTGCTGGTTGGAGACAGTGTATTCCGTTCGTCCCTCGCCTTCGCCGTATTTGAGTGTATGGAACTCTTTTTCTGGCGGCGCGGCGACAATACCGTCTTCCTTGCCGCGTTTTTCCTTCGGCGGCGCTTCCATGACTGTCTGCTGTTCATCGGTCAGAGATGTTTTCGGCGTCCAGGTGGAAACGTAACTGGCGTCGTCCTGCATCCGCTGCAATTCCCTGATAACCGCGCCGTGGTTCTCCCGTGCCAGCGCCAGTTCCTCCTGTTGGGGAAATTCCTTGCCTAGAGCGGCGTTGACGGTTTCCAGTTCGGCGCGTTCCTGCCTTGCATTTTCCCGCTGCGCTTCCACAGCATCGTCCAGCCCCTTGGCCAGAAAGTTGTCGATGCGCTGGAACAAACCGGCCAGGCTGAATTTTTCTTCAAAGTCATAGAACAGGTTTCCCGGCCTGAACTCCCGTTCCCCCGTCCCCAGGAGAGAAAGCTGAAAACCGTCCTTGCCGCTCATGCGCGTTACCGCGCGTTCGACATAGACATCGAAGCCACGATAGGAGCCGAACAGGACTTTGGCGCTGGAGTCACGGGTGACTTCTTTCACGCCGCCGAGCAGGCGGTCTTTTATCTTTTCGCTGTCTTTGGATGTAAAGGTCTTGCCGTCAGACTTCAGCTCCACCAGGATTTTTTCTTTCCCTTTTTCCGTGATCGTGCGGGTATGGGCATCCCTGCGACGGATGTTTTCCGCATAGAGGGATTCTTCTTTGGCCAGCCGGGAGTCCGTGGAGTTGAGCCATTTCAGGCGGTCGCGCATCCGGTGCTGGCCGCGCTGATGCTGCGAATAAAGGGCTTCCAGCTTGCGCAGATCAGCGGCAAGCTGCACCTGCATGAGGATGAGCGGATTGCCCGAAGCCGCTGCTTTCATTTCCGCCGCATTGGCGGCTTCCGAGGCCACATCGTCAATGACACGCTGAAGCAGATCGCCCTTGCGAAACTGTTCAATGGCGGCTGACTTGTACTCAATGGTCTGCCACATCCGCGCGTCGTAAGTCATCTTTGTCGCATAATTGAAGATTTTTACTGTAAAAGTATCAGGATTGCGTTCATAGAATATATTTCCCTGACGGATAATGCGTCCATTCCGCTGTTCCAAGTCCGAAGGCCGCCACGGCGCATCAAGATGGTGCGCGGCTGCAAGTCTTTTTTGGACGTTCATGCCAGCGCCCATCTTGGCGGTGGAACCGAGCAGAATGCGGACACGCCCGGCGTTCATATCACTGAACAGCTTTGCCTTTCGTATATCCGTGTTGGAGTCGTGAATGAAAGCGATTTCGTCAGCGGGAATGCCTTTCGCCATGAGCTTTTGCTTCATGTCGTCATACACGGAAAACTTGCCGGACGACATGGCAATGACCTCATCCATATTGACGACACCGGCAAGAGCATCGTCTTCATCTTCTTCAGTCGTGTTCTCCTGTTCCGGGGTTTCGTGGACAAGCGTGCCGTCCACATCAATAAATGCCTCGGATTCCAAATCTCGCCGTTCTGCCTGAGCGGATGCCGGGGGCTTTCCGCCCTTGGGCGTGGACAAATCACAGAAAACAAGCTGCGTGCCCTTGTCCGCAGCGGTATCGCGCCAGATTTCGTGGATACGTTCGACGGCGGCGTTGATTTTGGAACCGGAATAATCGTCCGCTTCCGGGGCAATCAGCCGGAAATCCAACCCGGCCTTGCGGGCGTCATTGGTGACTTTGAGTGGATTATCTATGCGCGGGTCCGAAGGTAGATGCTCCATGCGATGGATAATTTTCTGCATGTACTCGGCCTGAGCCGGGGAACGTTCCACTACGTCATTGTAAGGCTTGCCGCCTTCAACCGGAGGCGTCAGCGGGCGCTCTCCGGCCTGCTTTGCCTGTGCGTCAAGGTCAGCTTTTGTCACCACATCGGCAAATGTTCGGTACATGGAGAGCAATTCCGGTACGTTTTGGAACTTTGCAAACCTGCTTTTCAGTTTGTAGTTTACGCCTGTTTTATGAAGTATTTATTTGAAATAATAGAATAAAAAAATTAAAATATTTTTGATACCCTGAAAGCTACCCGGAAAAAAGCGGGATGGGAGAACACTTCGTTGCACGCAGCGGGACAGGGTGAGCATAGGCGGGTAACGCCAGAAGATCCCCGTATTTTCAGCCACGTTTTTTTAGTTTTCTTTTTGGACGTTCCGGGATAACATAGTATAGTTATATCCTTTCCAGGATACCCACCCATGACCTTTCAGGATGTTCTTGCCAAGTATCGCGCGATATCCTTCTTTTGCGAACGGGACAAAGGCGACCGTTTTGAACACTTGATGCAGGCTTTTCCGCGTTGTCCAAGCAGAGAAAGGAGATTTCTGGGGCATTCGATGGTCTTCCACCAACAACAGGGGAAGCGAGGTGGAAAACACCCCTGTGGATTGGGCGGCTCAGGATAGCGCGTCCGCAGTATGGGGCGGTTTTGGCAATTCAAAAAAGAGGAACTTGATGCCTGAATAAAGGCTGGTGGAGCTGATGAAGGCAAAAAGAGGGATGCGTAATTCGGATGGCAGCGACAAAATACAGTATGTCTTTTACTACTGGCGCTCTCTTTTATCACGAGTCCGTCAAGATAATTGAATTTTTTTCTTATCTAAAGCAATGGGAAAAGGTAAGGGAAGCCGTTGTCGCCGAGAATGCTATTCAGGCTCGCACAACAAATACCTTGAAGCGCGTCACCAATGAAATAATCTCGCGTTTAAAAACGCTGAGTGAACAGGAATTAGCCTTTTTTACCGAAGTTTCACACACAGAGCGCGGCTATATTTTATGGCTTGCAATATGCAGGCGCTATGCTTTTATCGGTGACTTCGCCGTTGATGTTATACATGACCACTTCATTTCGCTGAAAAATACCGTCACCTATGACGACTATGCTGTTTTTTTCAACAAAAAAGCAGAATGGCATAATGAAGTTGACCGGATAGCCGCTTCCACACGGCGCAAATTGCGGCAAACACTTTTTCAGATCATGCGCGAGGCGAATTTGCTGGACAAAAACAATACGATTATCCCCGTACCCCCTGGAACGGGTTTTCAAAAACTTCTGGCTTCCGTTGAAGGGCGCGAAGCCCTGTTTTTCCCGATTCCGGGGCTGACGAGGTAAACAGGATGAGGCCCGATACAATGCGCATGTCTCTTAAAGATCGGTTTTCTCATTTGTTCGCGGTCATTTCCGGTGAACGTTTCCTGAAAAAGCAAGGGCTCGGCAATGAGGTTCCGTTTTTCATTTGCCCTTATGCCCCGCAGGAAGCCGGGGATGTGGCCCGGCATACCCGGAGCATGGTCAAAAAGCTTGAAACCGCCGGAGTGCGCGCGCTGGAAGTCAATTTGTACGATCTGTCCATCAATCTGCTCAAGGAACGCGGCATTTGGGAGCGGATACTCGCTATGGAAACCTCTGTTTCCAAAGCGGAATTAAAAGAGCTTCTGCAGGGCGTGCTCGATCCGGCGGAACATCTCGTTCCCGCCATTGCCGCCCGTTTGGCCAGCGAGCCGCATGATGTGCTGTTTCTTTCCGGCGTGGGAGAAGTATTTCCGTACATCCGCTCTCATAATGTTCTCAACAACCTGCAAAGCACGGCCAAGGACAAACCCACACTTATGTTCTTCCCTGGGGAATATACCCATTCGCCGGAGTCCGGCGCTTCTTTGGATTTGTTTGGCAGGCTGCATGATGATAAATACTACCGTGCGTTCAATATCTTTCATTGCGAAGCATGAATAAGGAGGCAAGATGATTCTCAAAGATATTTTCGCGAAGCCGGTAGACCGCCCCATTGAAGGCGTCATCAAAGCCGATGATGAAGCCAGCCTCCGTTTGGAAATGGAAGAATATGTCCTGACAAATGAAATTGAAAAGCGCCTGGAATCCTTTCTGGACGCCTATAATAACTATGAAAACGCCAATGGCGTCTGGGTTTCCGGTTTTTTTGGTTCGGGTAAATCACACCTTCTGAAAATGCTGGCCTTGTTGATGGAAAACCGTGATCTTGGCGGCGCGTCCGCCCTCGATCTGTTTCTGCCGAAATGCGGCGATAACGCTATGCTCAGTGGTTCGCTGAGAAAGGCGGTTTCCATCCCCTCCAAAAGCATTCTCTTTAATATCGACCAGAAAGCCGATGTTATCAGCAAAACACAAGTGGATGCCCTGCTGGCCGTGTTTGTCAAAGTTTTTGACGAAATGTGCGGCTATTACGGAAAACAGGGGCACATAGCGCAATTCGAGCGTGATCTTGACGCCCGTGGCCTCTACGGCAAATTCAAAGAAGCCTTTAAAGAGGTATCCAGACTGTCGTGGGAGGAAGGCCGGGAGCAGGCCTTGTTGGAGAAGAACAATATCGCCAAGGCCTACGCCCTGGCGGCAGGCGAAGACGAATCCGCTGCCGCCGGCATCATTGAAACGTACCGTAACCAATATAAAGTTTCTATTGAGGACTTTGCTGAGCAGGTGCGAGCCTACATTGAAACGCAGGTTCCGAATTTCCGTCTGAACTTTTTTGTGGATGAGGTCGGGCAGTACATTGCCGAAAACACCAAGTTGATGACCAATCTGCAAACCATTGCCGAGAGCCTGGCCACAAAATGCCGTGGCCGCGCTTGGGTAATCGTCACGGCCCAGGAAGATATGGGCAAAGTGCTGGGCGACATGAACGCAAAGCAGGCCCATGACTTTTCCAAAATTCAGGCCCGGTTTGCCAACCGCATGAAGCTGACCAGCCAGGACGTGGATGAGGTCATTCAAAAGCGCCTGCTGCGCAAAGATGAACAAGGCGAACGATTGCTGGCGGAGATGTACCAGGCCCGTGCAAACAGCTTCAAAACTCTGTTCGACTTTGCCGATGGCTCCCACAACTACAAGAACTTCAGAGATAAAGAACATTTTATCTATTCGTATCCTTTCATCCCTTACCAGTTTGCGCTGTTCCAGTCCGCCATTCAGGGCTTGTCGAACCACAACGCCTTTGAAGGCAAGCACAGTTCCGTTGGCGAGCGCTCCATGCTTGGCGTGTTCCAGCAGGTTGCCGTTCAGATAGGCGGCTTGCCCTTGGGGAGTCTGGCGACTTTTGATCTGATGTTTGAAGGCATCCGCACCGCGCTGAAATCGCAAATCCAAAAAGCCATCCTTCAGGCGGAAGACAGCCCGGTAAGCCCCTTCGCGGTCAAGCTGCTTAAAGCGTTGTTTTTGGTCAAATACGTCAAAGAGTTCAAGCCGACCGTGCGTAACTTGTGCGTTCTTATGTTGGAAAGCTTTGATCAGGATGTGCCGCAGCTCAAAAAGAACATTGAAGAAGCCTTGGCGCAGTTGGAACAGCAAACCTATATCCAGCGGAACGGCGATATCTATGAGTATCTGACCGATGAAGAAAAGGACGTTGAAGAAGAGATCAAAAGCACGGAAGTGGAAAGCGCTGACGTGTTGGCAGAACTTGAAACGCTGATTTTTGACCGCACCCTCAAGGAACGCAAAATCCGCTATGAAAACGGGCAGGATTATCCCTTCGCCAAAAAGCTGGATGACCGCGTTTACGGACGGGATCAGGAACTCTCCATCAATGTGGTCACCCCGTTCAACGATAATGTTTCCAACGAGTCCGTTTTGCAGATGCAAAATACCGGGCGGAGCGAGCTTCTGGTGGTTTTCCCGCCCGACAACCGCCTGATGCGCGATCTTGTGCTTTACAAGCAAACGGAAAAATATATCCGCCAGAACACCTCTCTCACACAACTGGAATCCATAAAGCGTATTCTGGCCGACAAGGTGGTGCGGAACCAGGAACGGCAAGCCAACCTGTCAGAGCAGGTGCAGGCTCTTTTGGCCAAAGCTTCTCTTTTCGCCATGGGCAGTCCGCTCGATATCGGCGGTGAAAACGCGCAAGCGCGGATTATCAAAGGATTTCAGGAGCTCATCACCCGTGTGTATCCCAACCTGCGTATGCTGCGGGACATCGCCTATTCTGAAAACGACATCGGCAAGTATGTGCGTCTCGCCCAACAGGGTACGCTCGATGATGGCTTGACGCCGCTCACGGAAGCGGAAACGGAAATGTTGGCCTTTATTCAGGGCAACAGTCGCGGCGGGGTACGCACCACCATAAAAAGCCTGCAGGAAGAGTTTCAGCGCAAACCTTACGGCTGGTATTACGCTGCGGTCCTGTGCCTTCTCGCCAAACTTTGCGCTCGGGGCAAAGTTGAAATCCGCAAAGACGGGGATGTGCTGGAAGACGCCGATCTGGAACGCGCCATCCGTAACTCCGCCGCGCACGGCAACCTGATGCTGGAACCGCAGGTGGAATTCACGGCCTCGCAAGTTAAGCGGCTGAAAACTCTGTATGAGGATCTTTTTGATGCGCCCGGCGCGTCAAACGAGGCAAAAGCTCTGGCCCGCGATACGGCGCAAGCCCTGCGCGACATGGCGCATGAGCTGGATAAACTGCTTGCTCAATCGGGCGAGTTTCCGTTTCTCAATTTGCTGCGGGAACCGCTCCAGAATATAAAGGCTTCCATCGGCAAGCCCTATCCCTGGTATGTTACCGAATTTGCCCGGCAGGAAGATTCGCTCCTGCAAATGCGGGAAGATCTGCTTGATCCCGTCCGCGCTTTCATGGGCGGCTCACAAAAGGATATCTACCGGGAAGCCAGGGCGTACCTCCAGGAGCAGAAGGCGAACTTTCCCTATATTGAAGGTGATGAAGCCATGGACATTGCCGCTCTTCTTGATGCGCCGGATTGCTTCAGGGGCAACAAGATACAGCGGGTCAAAGGCCTGTTGGAAACGTTGCGGGAAAAAGTAGAACAGCAGCAGGGACGGGAACGCGATGCCGCGAAAAAACGTAGTGAAGAATTACGACAAGGCTTGAGCAAAGTGCCCGAATTCGCGTTGCTTGCCAGAGATGTTCAATCGAAGATGGTGGAAGGATTCATTGCTTTTGCCCAAAAAATGGAACTTGAAAAGCTTATCCCGGTCATCCGGGAAGGCGTTCGCCGTTTTGAAGAAAGCGAATACCCGCGCATTATCGCTCAGGTCTGCGCGGCAGCCGATGCCGCGGTAAAATCAGCCGCTGGGGCGTTCGCGGAGCCGGGGGGGCAAGGCGAACCTTCCACGCCGGCCGCCGACTCTTCCACCGGTTCTTCAAAAGACAAGCCGCAAGGCCAGGCAGGGGATGCTCAGGAACCGTCGCAACCGCAACCCGCCCCGAAAGTGGAAATTATTTCCATACGCTCGGCAAGGGTGCCTTTTGACAAGCCCTTGCTCACGAGCGAGGCGGATGTGGACACCTACCTGGATTCCATGCGCAAAACCCTGCTTGAAGAAATCCGCAAAGGAAAAAGGATTCAAATATAATGGATAGCTCCGCGCTGAAAAAATTCGCCCAGGCCGCCCGGCGCTCGCTGATGGAACAGGTCGCCGTCAAATTGACCGGCGTATTGATGCCAAACAGCCCCGCCCGCCGGGAAAACCCCGGGGCTGTGGCCGAACTTGAAAAAGCCATTGACCAGCGCGGGCAGGAGCAGGTTGTGGAACGGGTGGCCTATATCTGGTTCAACCGTTTTTGCGCTCTGCGTTTCATGGATGTGAACCATTACAGCCGGGTCGGGGTGGTGTCCCCGACAGAAGGCCAGTTTCAGCCGGAAATTCTGGGCGAGGCCAAGATGGGCCATATCGACGAGGATATGGTGGCAATCCCCGCCACGCGGGAACGCGTCTTTGAGCTTTTGCGCGGAAAGATCACCAGTAACGACCCGCAGGGCGAAGCCTACCGCCTGCTGCTGGTTGCCATATGCGACCACTGGCACAAAACCATGCCGTTTATGTTCGAGCGCATCCACGAGTATGCCGAACTGCTCATGCCGGACGATCTGCTTTCCGAAAGTTCCATTCTGGCCCAAACCCGGGAAGCCATGACCGAAGAGAATTGCGAAGATGTGGAGGTCATCGGCTGGCTGTACCAGTTTTATATTTCCGAGAAAAAGGACGCGGTGTTCGAAGGGCTGAAGAAGAACAAAAAGGTCACGCCGGAAAATATTCCGGCAGCCACCCAGCTTTTCACCCCGCACTGGATTGTGCGCTACCTGGTGGAAAACTCCCTGGGCCGTTTGTGGATGCTTAATCGTCCCAAGTCCGGCCTTGCCGCCAAAATGGAATATTACATCCAAACGGAGCAGCCGGAAACGGATTTTCTGCGCGTGAACTCGCCGGAAGAAATCAAAATTTGCGACCCGGCCTGCGGCTCCGGGCATATGCTGACCTATGCCTTTGATCTGCTCTATGCCATCTATGAAGAAGAAGGCTACGCTCCCTCGGAAATTCCCGAAAAAATCCTCACGCACAACCTGTACGGCGTGGAAATTGACGAGCGCGCCGGAGCCCTGGCCGCCTTTGCCCTGAGCATGAAAGCCCGCGCAAAGCAGCGCGGTTTTTTCCGCAAACCCGTACAACCCCGGATTTGCGTTCTGCAAAACGTGAAGTTCGAGGGCGGGGAACTGGCCCGCTACATGGACTTCATCGGGCATGATCTGTTTACCGCGCCGCTTGTCACCGCCCTGCACCAGTTTGAAGAGGCGGACAACTTCGGTTCGCTCATCAGGCCGGAAATTACTGATGCCGCTGGAATGCGGAAAATTCTGGAAAAGAAAGATGTGGGCCGGAATATGCTGTTACAGCCTACACATGAAAAAGTGCTGCAAGTGCTGGAGCAGTCGGAATATCTGAGCCCGCGTTACCATGTGGTCATCGCCAACCCGCCGTATAAGAAAAAAGCCGACTTAAATGAAGAACTTCAAGATTGGCTTGAAAGCAACTTTGGAGATGGAAAATACGATTTATACCAAGCCTTTATCCTTCGGAATACTAAGCTTGCACTTTGCGCTGCCTATGTAGCAATGATTACTATGCAAGGATGGATGTTTTCGCCTAGATACGAAGCCCTTAGGGCTAATATTTTATCGCATAATAATATTATATTAATGGCTCAATTAGGTGAAAGAGCATTTGATACCATTAGAGGAGAAGTCGTTTCGACTACAGCTTTTGTTTTGAGGAATAACTTTAACTCTGAACTTCCTGGGCAATTCATTAGATTAAATGAAGGAAAAAATGAAGAAGAGAAAAACTGCTCCTTATTAAATCTTATAAAAAAAAGCGATTCTGATTCCATATTTACTGCATACCATAGTGATTTTTTGACAATATCCGGGTGTCCCATCGTATTTTGGGCATCAAATAACATACGTTTATCCTTTAGAACTAACAAACCTATTTCCGAATATATTATAACGCGTGAAGGTCTCACTACTGGTAATAATGATATTTTTCTTCGTGCATGGCATGAGATATCTCAGAATGCAGTTGGATATAATATTATAGACGATATATCTGCTCAAAAATCAAATAAAAAGTGGTTTCCATATGTAAAAGGTGGTGGTTGTCGTCGATGGTATGGGAATTTTGAATATTTTGTAAACTGGATTAACGATGGAATAGAACTTAAAGCTTTTAAAGATGAAAAAAGTGGACGGATTAGATCTCACAATTACAACGGAATATATGCTTTTAAAGCGGGTTTTACGTGGTCTGGAATTTCAAGCAACGACTTTGCGGTTAGAAATGTTCCGATTGGGTTCATGTTCGACGCGAAAGGGCCAATGGGCTTTGTACGCGATTCTGTGCAAATTGAACTTATAGAATCATTTTTGAATAGCAAGGTTGCTAGCATGATTTTACAAATGCTGGCACCAACGCTCGACTTTAAACTTACACATGTGCTTGCTTTGCCACTAAAAGTGATCAATTCCGACGCGCTTTTAAAACGTACTCGAACGAGTATTTATTTCACAAAATCCGACTGGGACTCCTACGAAACATCATGGGATTTCACCACGCTTCCCCTTCTTTCCCCAGAGTACCGCCGCGATACCCTCGCCGCTACCTACGCCGCCCTGCGCGCGCACTGGCGCGATATGACCATGGAAATGCAGCGTCTGGAAGAGGAGAATAACCGCATTTTCATTGAAGCCTACGGTCTACAGGATGAACTGACGCCGGACGTGCTGCTCAAGGAAATTACCCTGACCTGCAACCCGCATTACCGCTACGGCGGAGACAAAACGGAAGAAGAGCTGGAAGCCCTGCTGCTGGCCGACACCATGAAGGAATTCATCTCCTATGCCGAGGGCTGCATGTTCGGGCGCTACGCTCTGGAAAAGCCCGGCCTTGTGCTGGCCAACCAGGGCGAGACCTATGCGGACTATTTGAAGCAGGTTCCCGCCCCGCTGTTTCCGGCGGATAAAGACAATGTCATTCCCATACTGGACGGCGACTGGTTCACCGATGATATGACCGGACGTTTCCGTGAATTTCTGCGCATTACTTTGGGCGAAGAACATTATGTGGAGAATCTGGCCTTCATCGAAAAGGCCATCGGCAAGGATATTCGCAAATACTTTATCAAAGATTTCTACAACGACCATGTGAAGCGCTACAAAAAGCGCCCCATTTACTGGCTGTTCAGCAGCCCCAGGGGCAGTTTTAACGCGCTCATCTACATGCACCGCTACACCCCGGATACCGTCAGCATAGTGCTGAATGACTATTTGCGCGAATTTCAAACCAAACTCGCTGCAGAAAAAAGTCTTCAGGAAACCATAGAAGCTTCAGCCAGTTCCTCTCCCACGGAAAAAGCCAAGGCTACGAAAAATCTGGATACCATCCGCAAGACCATCAAGGAACTGGAAGATTACGAGCGCGACACCCTGTACCCGCTGGCCACCCGACGCATCGAAATCGACCTTGATGACGGCGTCAAGGTCAACTACCCCAAATTCGGCGCGGCGTTGAAAAAAATTCCGGGGCTGGAAGCGAAGGAGGAATAATGCTGAAATTACGAGAACTTCATATCCAGGGCTTTAAATCCATTGATGGAGAGCATGGGGCCACCATTCCTTTTGGGGATGTGACGGTTTTGTTGGGAGCTAATGGGGCCGGAAAAAGCAATTTGGTTTCCTTTTTCAAGATGCTGAATTTTATGATCAGCGGAGCGTTGAGCCAGTATGTGGGGCAACAAGGGGCCAGCCGACTGTTGTTTTATGGCCCCAAGAAAACGGAATCTCTGTCTTTTGAGCTTCAATTTGAAGATGATAATGCTGTTGATACCTACAGCGCATCCCTTTCATATGGACTGCCAGACAGGCTATTTTTTGCCCAAGAAGAAATAAATTTTCAACGTAGAGATGCTCTCTCTCCCCATCATGTTTCGTTACAGGCCAATGATATGGAATCAGGATTAAAATCCTCACCAAATAAAACCAGTAAAGTTGTTTATGCTCTTTTATCTGGTATTTGTACCTATCAGTTTCATGACACTTCGGATACTGCAAAGATTAAAGATCGTGGTTATGTGGACGATGCCAGATATTTACGTCACAATGCAGGGAATTTGGCGGCGTTTTTAAAGATGCTCAAAGAGCATGAATCATACACAAAATATTATGACCGGATTGTCCGCCATATTCGTCGAATTATGCCACAATTTGGCGATTTTGATCTTCAGCCTGTGCCGGGGAATAAGGATTACGTTCGCCTGAACTGGAAAGACTCTTCCGGGAGTGATTATCTGTTTGATCCGCACCAAATATCGGACGGCTCCCTGCGCTTTATGGCTTTGGCCACTCTCTTGCTACAGCCGCCGGAATTATTGCCCAGATTTATTGTTCTGGATGAACCGGAACTGGGCTTGCACCCTGCCGCCATTGCGGAACTCGCGGCCATGGTCAACATAGCGGCGCAAAAAACGCAGGTTCTTTTGGCCACGCAATCCCCCCGCCTTGTGGATGAATTCTCCGCTGATCAGGTAGTCATTGTGGAGCGTGATGAAACATGGAACAGCTCCATATTCAAAAAGCTTGATTCTGAAGAACTGGCAGATTGGCTGACTCGCTACAGTCTATCCGAACTGTGGGAGAAGAATGTTTTGGGGGGGCAGCCATGATCCGTCTGCATATCACGACCGAGGGGGCAACAGAACTGAATTTTGTCAGACAGGTTCTTGCGCGGCATCTGGGTGACTTTAATATCGTTGCAGATGCCCGCAGCGTTCTGACCAGCAAGGATAACCGTCTGTCCAGAGAATTTCGTGGCGGCCTTGTGAGTTACCAAAAGGCGCGGCAGGATATCCTGAACTGGATCAAAGAGGATAATCATCCTGAGTGCCGGTTTACGAGCATGTTTGATTTGTATGCCCTGCCTCAGGATTTTCCCGGTTATGCCGAAGCTCAGGCACAGCGGGATGCCTATCAACAGGTTGAAATCCTTGAAGCACATTTGAAACAAGATATAGGGGAGGAGCGTTTTATTCCCTATATCCAGCTTCATGAATTTGAAGCCCTGATTCTAGCTGATCCGCAGCAGCTTGGCGAGGAATATCTCGAGCATGACCAGGCCATCGATAATTTGATTTCCATGGTGGGTGATAAAAATCCCGAACTCATCAACAATGGGCCTGAAACAGCCCCTTCCAAACGTATTCTCAACGAAATACCGGAATATGATAAAGCCACGGCTGGCCCGGCTGTTACAAAAAGGATAGGTATCCCCAAACTCCGCGAAAGATGCCGCCATTTTCATGAATGGCTTTCAACTCTTGAGCAGCTCAACGGAGTCACTCATGAGTAACCGCATCGCCAGCGCTCTGTCCGCTCTTTTTGAAAAGCACCGTATCGTCTTCTGGTACGATGCCAAAAAAGAACTACGGGCCGACTTTGAAGCCGTTGCCGTGCCGGGCGTTACCAAGCTCGAAATAGCCAACAATGAATACGCTCTCAAATACCGCATGTTGCGGGAAGAACCGGAGCAAAAATTCCTTTTATACCATGAAGGCCCGCAGCCGGAAGATTTGCGGAACTGGCTGCTGGACGTGTTGCTGGCAGGTGGAGAGTTTCGCACGGATCAGGTCGGCATCTGGCTTTCCGAGCTTGAACTCGGCCTGGAGTTCGCTGATGTAGTGCAGGAGCATGTTGAGTTTTTCCGTGCCGTCAAACGCAGGGATGCCTTGAAAAAGCTGCTCAAGCGCAACGATAGCGCCAAAAAAATCCGCATGAACATGCTGGCGGTCTGTTCGGGAACTGAAGCCTCCATAGATGATATTCTGAAAAGCCTGCTCGAGGAACTTTCAGAAGACAAAAGCGATAAAATCAAACTCATAGAACGCTGCGGGTTGGATTCCTTTTTCTGGCGGCAAATGCAGGATGAGTATGGGTATGATTCGAAAGCGCCTTCCATGCAGGATTTTGCCGTGGAGTTGTTCAAGTCCTCCTACGCCCTGGCGCTCGGTACGGACGCGAAATTCTCCAGCGATGCCCTCGTCTTTCTGAAACACTGGAAAGACAACCGAAAGTGCAAAGAGGCCTTCACAACCCTGTCGGAACGTTACGCCGAAACCCTGGGCATAGCTCAGGATCTCGAAAAGCGCGATTATCGTGATGTTCTTGAACTGGACTTCTTCCGCATCATTGATCAGAAAATCATCAGCGTTCTGGCCGAAGGAGTCACAGTAAGAACAATAAGCCATGCCGAGCTTGACGAGCAGGTGCGCCTGCGGCGGCAAAGCATCTGGCATGAGGAGTTTTCACATCTCTATGACGCTATCGCCTGTGCTTCGCAGTTTCTGCACATGCACGGCCGCATCCGGCTTGAAATGGAAACCCCCTCTGAAGGCGTCCAGCGCTATTGTCAATCCTGGTTCCTCATGGATCAGCTCTACCGCCGCTTCGCCTACCATGCGCGCATGTCCACTCAGCCAACGCTCATGGGCAAACTCGACGAGCAAATAGAAAAGCTCTACGCCAACAGCTTTGTTCTCAAACTGGGCAACCGCTTCCAGGAAATGGTTGGCGCCTTATCCTCCTGGAGCATCCCGTCCATCCAGCGGCAGGATGCCTTTTTTGAAACCCATGTCCGGCCATTCCTGCGCAAGGACAACAAGGTTTGCGTCATCATATCCGATGCCATGCGCTATGAAATCGGCGAAGAGCTGCAACGGGTCATCCGGCAGGAAGATAAATTCGCCGCCGAACTTACCCCCATGCTCGCCATGCTGCCCAGCTATACCCAGTTGGGTATGGCCGCGCTTTTGCCGCATAAAGAGCTGGCCATTGCCGATAGCGAAAGCTCTACGGTCCTGGTTGACAGCCTGCCTTCATCCGGCACGGAAAACCGAACCAAAATCTTGCAAGCGGCGTTGCAAGGCCGGGGTCGTGCTGTGACGGCGGAAGAAATCTTGTCCATGGACAGGGATGAAACGCGAGAAATCCTGAAAGCCCACGATGTGCTCTACATTTACCACAACAGGATTGACGCCGCCGGAGATAAAAAAGAGTCGGAAGACAAGGTGTTTGAGGCCGCTCATGAAACCATCAATGAACTTGTTCGCCTGATCAAAAAGTTAACCGGCAATAATGTCAGCAACCTGATTGTCACAGCGGATCACGGTTTTCTTTTCCAAAACAGGGCCATTGAAGAAAGTGACTTTGCCGATGTTGACTTGCAGGGCTCGCAAATACTGTACAAGAGCCGTCGTTTTGTGCTTGGGCACAATCTCTCGACAACGCCTGGGATGCACACGTTCACTTCCGCCCAGCTTGGTTTGGCCGGAGATGTACAGGTGCAAATGCCCAAATCCATCAACCGCCTTCGCCTGAAGGGCGCGGGAAGCCGCTATGTCCACGGTGGAGCCTCTTTGCAGGAAATCCTGGTGCCGGTGGTAAAAATCAACAAAAAGCGGCAAAGCGATACTTCTCTGGTAGAGGTGGAGATCATTGGCAGTTCCTCTTCGGCCATTACTTCCGGCCAGTTGGCCGTAACCCTGTATCAGCGGGATGCCGTGACAGACAAAATCCACCCCCGATCTTTGCGAGCCGGTATCTATACTGAAGAGGGGGAACTTGTTTCCGACAGTCATGAGCTGGTCTTTGACCAGACATCGGAAAATCCGCGTGATCGCGAGCAAACAGTGCGTTTTCTTCTTACCGGCAAAGCCGATAAGGCCAACGGCAAAGAAGTGGTGCTCAGGCTTGAGGGGCGGCTTGCCGGCACCAGCCATTACGCGGAATATGCCACCCGCCGGTACATTATGCGGCGTTCATTTACAACGGATTTTGATTTTTAGAGCATTTCGATGACAAAATGCTCTAAAGTTAATCTGCTCTGAAGGGGAGCCGGCACGATGACAGAACTGGACAAGAAAATTAATGAATGCTTCCCCGGCCTGGTGGTGCGCAAGGATTTGGTCAAAACAGTCAAGGGAAACGCCATCGTCCCTACCTACGTTCTGGAGTATCTGCTCGGACAATATTGCGCCACGAATGATGAAGCGACAATTCAAACGGGCATAGAAACAGTAAAAGAGGTGCTGCGCAAACATTATGTGCATCGCAATGAATCCGAACTTGTCCGCTCAAATATCAAGGAAAAAGGCCGTTATAAGGTTATCGACAAAATCAGTGTAACCCTGAACGACAAGGTGGACGCCTATGAGGCCGAGTTCTCCAATCTGGGCCTGAAGAAAGTCATCATTGATTCCGAAACCATCAAGGCGCACCCCAAGCTGCTGGTGAGCGGCGTGTGGTGTATTGCGGACGTGGAATATGAATACACGGAAAACAAAAACACCAACCCTTGGCTTCTGAGCAAGCTCAAACCTATCCAGCTTTCGCATTTTGACTTTGAAGGGCACCTGGCCACCCGTGAAAAGTTTTCCCTTGATGAATGGATTGACCTTCTTATTCAGAGTATCGGCTTCAAGCCGGAAAAATTCGGCAAGCGCAGCAAGCTGACTCAGCTTATCCGGTTGATTCCTTTTTGCGAGCGCAACTACAACCTGATGGAGCTTGGCCCCAAGGGAACCGGCAAATCACATATATACTCCGAATTTTCCCCGCACGGCATTCTGATTTCCGGCGGCGAGGTTACTGTCCCCAAGCTTTTCGTGAGCAACGCTTCCGGCAAAATCGGCCTGGTCGGATACTGGGATTGCGTTGCCTTTGACGAGTTTGCCGGAAAGCAAAAACGCGTGGATAAGGCGCTTGTGGACATCATGAAAAACTACATGGCCAACAAGTCCTTTTCACGCGGCGTGGAAACGCTTGGAGCTGAAGCGTCCATGGTCTTTGTGGGTAATACGCAACACACTGTCCCGTACATGCTCAAACATTCTGACTTATTTTGTGAACTGCCCGAAAAATTTTACGATTCCGCCTTTCTTGACCGTATCCATTTTTATATCCCCGGCTGGGAAGTGGATATTATTCGGGGGGAAATGTTTTCGGATGGGTATGGTTTTGTGGTGGACTACCTTGCCGAAATATTGCGGGCTTTGCGCAATTACGACTACTCCGACCGCTATAAAGCGCACTTCACGCTTTCTTCGGATATCTCCACCCGCGACCGTGACGGCATTAACAAGACGTTTTCCGGGCTGATGAAGTTGCTCTTTCCCAACGGCGAGGCGGGTAAAGACGAAATCGAAATGTTGTTGACCTTTGCCATTGAAGGCCGCAAACGAGTAAAAGATCAGCTCATGCGCATAGATACGACATATGAAGATGTTGTATTTTCCTACAGCAACGCGGCGGGGAAAACCGTGCAGGTAAGCACCTTGGAAGAGAAGGAGTTCCCTAAATATTACTATAAAGACAAACCGGTTGTTGATTCAAGCGATCAGGAGATGCCCATGCCGGGCGACGAGGATATGCGTTCACTTTATGCGTCCTCTCAAACTGGTCAAAGCGGTAAAAGCGTAAAAACCGAAAAGTCGATACCGGTCGGGCCGCAAGAAGGGCATGTCACGTTCCAGGAAAACCAAAGAGGAGTCTCCTATGACGATCTTTTTGGGGAATACCTGCTTGGCGCAAACAAAATCACCGTGACAGATCCCTATGTCAGGATATTCTACCAGATTCGTAATTTCATGGAATTTCTTGAAACAGTCGTCAAGCACCGCGCGACTGGAGATGAAATTTCTGTTCATCTGATCACTGGACAAGATGAATTCAAGCCGGATCAGCAATTGGAGTTTTTTGAAAAAATGCAAAGTTCGGCGGCAGCCTTGGGGATATCTTTTTCGTGGGAGTTTGACCGGTCTGGAACCATTCATGCCCGTCACATCATGACTGACACCGGCTGGAAAATTTCATTGGATCGTGGGTTGGATATTTTTCAGCAATACGACATGAAAGACGCCTTTACCTTTGCCAACAGGCTTCAACAATTCAGGGCATGTAAAGCATTTGAGGTAACGTATATTAGGATTAATTATTTAAACTCTATGGCGGGATACATAGATTTGTAAATATACGGTAAGAAGATATTTTAAAGAACGAATACATCACTAACTCCACTGGGTAAAATTTTGTCAATACTTATTGTGTACTTATTGGATATATTGAAATGATAAATAGTACCCCTCCTATTGTTATCAACACTATTGTAATAAGGCAGTTCTTCCACCACCTCCTTTTTGCCTCGGCAAACTCCTTTGCGGCCACCCCTCCGCAAAACAATCCCACCATGAGACACAGTCCGCTGATAAGCCAGCCGGAGGGCATATGCAGAACCGCCGCAAGAAGAATATCCCGCCCGGTGTCGATACGGAAACCCGCCCATAGCATCAGGCTCCCGTAGGCCAGCAGACAAATCAGGGCAAACAGCCACATCGGCACCAGCTTGGCGTATTGAATCTTTGAGGCAAGGTGTTGCGCTTCCTTTACCACGCTGTCAGTGAGCTTGGCCTGGGCTGCGGCAGTTTCCTTTTCGGCGGCTGCCGCTATACCATCCATGATGGTTCTGGACGCTTCGGCGATTTTCTCCGGCAACGCTTCATAGTAGATGCGCTGATATTCCATCGCAGCCAGCAGCGGCCAGAGCGCGTCATCCTCCCGAATATTCAGCCTGCTGCCGACCTCCCGCAGACGGGCCGCTTCCGCTTCGGATAATTTCCTGCCGCACGCCTTGCCGAGATCAATCATATCGTCCATGCTCATGACGTTTTCCCCATGACGGATTCAAACATCTTCGCGCAGAGCGCCCGCCAGCGCTGCAATTCCGCCCGTGTGCCGAAGGGCATTTCAGGTTGGGCGGCACGGATGGACATACGTCTGGAATAGAGCCAGTCGGCCACGCGGTTGCCGACAACCGGAAAGTCCAGAGTCATGCCGTTCTTCTCAACCGCTTCCCGCGCTTTGGAAGTGTTATACATATCAAAACGACGCGCCTCACCGAAATACAGATTCCGGCAGACGTGGATGGGCACGTCAGTGAATACTTCCTGAAAGGAATGCAGAAGCTCTATGGAATCGCGGTGCCGGTTGATTATCCAGAAAACGACCAGTTCCCGCCGCATCTCCCGCAGGGCTTCCTTCATGATGTCGCCGTAGCTGGCCGTGCTGGTCTTGGTGCGGGCGGCGGCATTGATGACCACGGCATGGTCAGAGTAGTTCTGCACAGTGTCCAGCAGGTCGGCCCAGCCGTCGGCATCGTCCAGACTGTTCAGACGACAGAGCAGATTCGGCAGGGCAAGCTCCTTGTGCGCCTTGAACACGTCCGGGTTGTCGGTATCGGTATCCACAAGCAGGATGTTCGCGTTCCTGTCGAGAAGGTAGTCCACGAGGGCGAAGGAAAAGAGACTCTTGCCGACGCCGCCCTTGCTGCCGCCGACATAGAATACGCTGTTCTGAATATTCATGATCAAAGCTCCGTATCGGGTTTGTCCGGCGTGTAGTAGTCCGGTATATCTTCTTGTGTTTGGGGCGTGACGGGAGGAACCGCGACGGGTTTCACGGTTTCAGGCCGGGGCTTCGGCTCACGTTTTCGCGGAGCCGCCTTCGCGGGAAGCACCTTTGCCCGGATGACGGGCGCGGAAATGATCACGTTGCCCTTGGCCATAATGTCGGTCAGTTCCTTCACCGTGTAGCCTTTCTCAAGCGCTTTCAGGATATTGGCGTTGAGCAGTTCGGCGGCTTCCTCCCGCGTCTTGCCGAGATTTTTGTCCGGCAAATCATCGAGGATTTTTTGCATGGCCCTGATGTCTTTCACCGGAATACGTTTGAACTTTCCCATGCGTGACGCTCCCTATCTCATCCGCATATGCGGTCGGCTCTGCCGTTCCCGCTCTATGCGCCGTTTTTCAAGGTCGCCAACAAGGTCTGCAAGCTGCTGTACACTTCGCTGACATCGGTGAACAATCGCTTCAAGGTGCGAAGTTCCGTCTGAAGCAGCATCTGCTTGTCCTCCAGTACGTCCATCCTCGTGCTGAAAGCCGTCAGCCGTGCGTTGGCGTTCTCCTCCATCCGTTTCAGGCTCTGCGTCAGTATCCGTTCGGTTTCGGTCATGAAGGGTATCCTCCTGAAGCAGGGGCAAAAGGAGTGCTTCCTCGCGGGGGAGCTGTTTCCATTTTGCCGGATAGCGTCTTGTGTTGCAGGCGGCGCGCTTTCCGATGACACGCTCAAAGTCCTGTTGCAGGCGGGCGACCATACGCCGCGCCGTTTTCTTCTTTTTTTCTTCGGGTTCTTCTTCATGAGCGACTTTGGGCGTCCAGCTTCTGGCGTAAAAGCCTCCCCTGAAGCGCATCTTCATGCCGCTGTCCGGGGCAATGACGCTGATGTAGTCCCTGCCTTCACGGTTGATGCGCAATCCCTGTTCCTTCAGGGCGTTCAAAACATCTTCCCGGTTCCGAACAAGTCCCCGCGTTACTTTCTCCCTGAGGAAGGCATGAATGACTTCTTTGGCCCGGTCGCGGTCGCTTTCCCTGATTTCCCTGCCCCATCTCGCCATGCGGGCCTTGAACAGATCGGCCTTTTTCGGAAGTTCATCCCGTGCCCGTGCCGGATCATCGGGCCGCGCCCATCCTTCGCGCCAGTTGAACAGATCGCGGAACACGTCAAAGTCTTTTTGCCAGCCGGGAGGGCAGGCGTTGAAATCCTTGCCGCTGGAAAGTTCCAGTCGCGGAATGAGGAAATGCAACTCGTGATGCCCGGCATGCGTATGCCTCACCCAGAGGATATTGCGCTGGTCGGCTTCCAGCCCGGCGAAAGCCACTCGCTCGAAGGCATCCATGACTTCCTCTTCCTGCTCTTCGCTCACCTTGTCGTTTGGATGCCATGACAGAGCGCCGGAGGTGAATTTCCATCGCCGCTCTATGCTGTCGATAAGCGCACGGGTCATGGCAAGATCGCCGCGTAATATCTGGGGCGGGGCTGTGTCTCTCCCCGGATAATCCGGGCGTACAAGATAGCGGCTGGGCTTGTCGCCTTCTCCTGTGCCGTGCGGAAAGACCTTCATCAGCATGGCTCGACCTCCGGTTCATCTGTTGAGGCACATGATACGAATTCGGTGATGCGCCGCTCGATACCCGCCAGCGCCGTCAGTACCTCCACGGCTTCCGCCGCCCGTTTGTAGGTGTTTGCCCATCTCGCAAGCTGATTGATGTTCGCGCCGATGCGGGCCAGTTCCCGCAACCGCCATTTCTCTTCCGGCGTTTTCCGCAGGCGGACGCCAAGGCAGGTCTGGCGGATGTAATCCGACATGCTCATGCCGTGCAGCCCCGCGTTGAAGCGGAGGATGTCGCGTTCCTCCGGGAACACGCGCAGGATGACGGCGGCGCTGCGCACGGGCTTGACGCGCTTCACCGTTTTTCCTGCCTTTGGGCTTTCCGGGGTTCGAAGGGGCGGCGCCCCTCGCCAGCCGTGAGGCTATACGCGCAGCGTATAGACGAAACGTAGGCTGGCCCTCGGAGACAATGCAGGACGAATGAACAGGCATCCGCGCAAAAACGGGGACGCATGATGCGGGCATCGGGAATGCAGTGGGTGCGTATCGGCTGTGGAGCGGAGTTGTATCCGACGTGTCGCTGGTGGGTATACTGACGGCTCCAGATAAACATCCGGCACATGAGGAAGCGGTATGCGGCGAATGCCCGAACTCTATGCGCAAGCCGTGTAGTCAGTATCCGACGCAAGGCAAGGTCGGCATAACGCGCATGACGGTGCGGGCATCTGAACGCCGAGTGTGAGGCAAGGCCGTATGTATCGGGAAGATTCTGTGGAGCGTAAGTCGGGGCAGACTTGTGTGCATCGTGTCCGCCGCATGTCGGTATGCGGGAAAACCGCGGGAGGCGAAAAACGCTTTTTTGTGTTGTTGCCTTTGTATTTTTGAACTGCGGACTTCCTTTGACCGAGCCCCCGCCGGAGGCTTCCTCGTCCGTCGCCCGCAAGTATCCATAGCCGGAAAGCAAGGGCATCCGGTCAAGGCCCGCGAAGCGGCCCGACAGGGCTTGGCCTTGACGGAATGCCCGCTTCCGGCACACATGCGGGTGTGACGGACGAAGAGCCGGGGAAGAAACGAGATTCATTTTTCCTCCGTTTCGGCGGTGAGCTTTTCCAGAAGCGCGGCAATATCCGCCGCTCTCCACGCCGTTGTGCGCGGGCCGAGTTTGACGGGTTTCGGATAGCGGCCGCTTTTGCAGCCCGCCCACCATGCGCTGCGGCTGACGGGAATGAGCGCGAGTACCTGCGGCAGGCGAAGCAGAGCGTTATTGGGTGTATTGTGCATGGAGTTCCTCCTGTCTGGTTATGTTCGGCACAGTATATCATGGGTTTTCCCGCTCTTTCTCTTTTAAGGTTCCCGCATACAACAGGATAAATCCAATATTGTCCTGTGAGATGCCGCTTGTGTTCAAAAAAAATTCAAAATACCACTTGACATGTTTTTATGTTTAAAGATGTATTCCTGTAACTTGTTGAAATTGCATAACTCTAATAGCATATAAAATTAATGTTTTCACTGGGCTATATTGGACGCATTTGTCTTTTGCAGGTCTCAGAAACCGCTACTGCATTTCATTGTCCTTCTGTGTCTCTTCGCGCAAGCCGTCCAGATAGTCAGACCATGCCTGCATCATGCGGTGTCGCTGGAGAAGATATTGGGCATGGTTATAGGCGATACGGGAAGTGTCCTTTTCCTTGTGAGCCAGTTGACGCTCAATCCAGTCGGGGTCAAAGCCCTGTTCATTGAGCAGGGTTGAGGCCATAGACCGAAAGCCATGAATGCACATTTCCTCCTTGCCGTACCCCATAGCGCGTAACGCCTGTAAGGGAGTGGAGTAGTGAATGGGCTTCCTCACACTGTTTCGTGAGGGGAAAAGATAGGTTCCGCCTCCGGTGACGGCGTGAAGCTCCTTGAGAATGGCAACAGCCTGCGATGACAGCGGGACGATGTGCGGCTTTCGCATCTTCATGCGTTCGGCCGGTATGTGCCATTCCCGCGTCTCCAGATTGAACTCGCTCCATTCGGCGCGGACAAGTTCGGCGGAACGGACAAAGAGCAGAGGAAAAAGGCGCAGCGCGCACCTGACCTGAAAATGTCCGTGATAGTTGTCCAGCCTGTTCAGAAGCACACCGATTTTTTCAGCGGAAACGATGGTGGCCCTGTGCCTTCCCTGATGCGGACGTATGGCTCCGCGAAGATCGGCGGCAATGTTGCGCGTCACTCTGCCTGTGGCAACGGCGTAGCGGAAAACCATGCCGCAATACTGGATGATTCTGTGGGCGATAAGCTCCTTTCCCTTTCTTTCAAGCGGCTTGAGTATCAGCAGCAGGTCCTGTGCCGTGACCTCGGAAATGGGCTTCCGTTTCAAAGTGGGGAAAAGATGGAGTTCGAACGTGGACAGTTTCCGCTTTCTGTCTTTTGGGGAATTGTGGATTGTCTGCGTTTCATGCCATTCACGGACAACATGCTCGAAGGTATTGGCTTCAGCGAGGAGGGCGGCGTTTTTCATCTCCTTTTTGTGCCTGCTCGGATCAATGCCGTCGGCAAGCAGCTTTTTCGCCTCATTTCGTTTTGTCCGGGCATCCTTCAAGGAGACAATCGGATATTCCCCGAAACTGAGCAGCTTTTCCTTGTCGTTGAAGCGGTATGCCATGCGCCAGAGTTTTGAGCCTGTCTTGGCGACATAAAGGTACAGGCCGCCGCCGTCCGCGTATTTTTTCGCTTTTTCAGCGGGCTTCAGATTCCTGATTTGCGTATCGGTCAGCATGACGTACCTCCCTGACTGGATGTATCCCGCAACGCCTTGTCCCGCAGGAGAAAAAGATACCTGGCCCATTCCCGCATCATGGTTTTTCTTTCCGGCAGATGCTGCCACGGGTCAAAACGTGTGCGACCGGAGTGCGCCAACTGCATGTCGATGATGCTCTGTTCGTACCCAAGGTCGGGCAGCAGTTTGGCGGCAAGAGAACGGATTCCGTCAAAGGACAGTTTTACGCCGTCATATCCGCGTCTGCGCAGGGAAACGGTGATGGTGGATATGTCAATGGGGCGTTCAGGAGAACGGACGCCGGGGAACAGCAGGGGGCCATGACCGGAGTATTCCTTCAGTTCCCTGAGAATCTTTACGGCCTGCGGCGCGAGAGGCACAACATGCTCATGTTTCGTCGCCATGCGTTGCGCGGGGATAATCCAGAGTCTGCGGGAGAAATCAAATTCGTTCCATTCGGCACAGCGCAATTCACCGGAACGGACGAACAGCAGGGGAACCAGTCGCAGGGCGCACCGCACAGGGAAATAGCCGTCATGCCGCTCAAGATTCAGCATAATCTGGCCGAGTTTTCCGGCGTCGAGCGCGGCGGCTCTGTGTCCTGTCTGTCTGGAACGCAACGACGCGGGCAGTTCTTCCGTGGCGTTCCGCGCGGCCTTGCCGGTGGCGACGGCATAGCGGCATATCTGGCCGCACACATCCGTCAGCCTGCGGCCTCCGCGCAATTTCCCGGATTGCCGCAACGGTTCAATGGCGCTCATAATGTCCTCGGCGGTAACGTCTGTCATGGCCTTGCCGCCGAAGGCAGGAAAGAAATATTCCGTCATCCCCCGCATCATGAAGGAGCGATAGCGGTTTTTACAGTGAAGGGTTTCCCGCTCGTACCATTCCATAGCCACGGATTGGAATGTAGCGTTGGAGGCGGATGCCCGCGCGGCCTTCCTGTGTTTCGCCGGGTCAACGCCGTCCCTGAGCAGGGCCTTGGCTTCATCCCGGCGTTGCCGTGCGGCGCGGAGCGATACCTGGGGATATTCACCGAAGGAAAGGAGCTTGGCCTTTCGCTCAAAACGGTACGCCAGCCGCCAGAGTTTTTTGCCGCTGGCCGGAATGAACAGGAACAGCCCGCCGCCGTCCGCATACTTTTTCGGTTTGTCGGCGGCTTTCAAGCCTTGAATAATGTAGTCATCCAGCATAATTTTTTCCGTGTCAGGGGTGCCCGTAAATCCTCATGAATCCAATGGCGTCCGATACCCACAAATAAAAATATTTACAGTATTATCAAATGATTATCTGAGAATATTTCAAGATGCCAATTTGTATGAATACCCTGAATAATACCCGGAAAACAGCGGGATGCAAGACGCTTTTCCTGGACTTCTCTGGATGGATAGTTTTAGATAATATATTGAAATATAAAATATTATGAGTCTGGATAAGTCTATTTGGACATGAAATGAGAGTTTGTAGTTGACGCCAGTTGCATCAAGTTCCCAGGAGTTCGTAATCTGCCCGAACGTGGAAGCCCAGGCATCAAAGTGTTCAATCTCCTTATTTTTCAGTTCATCATACTGCATATAGCGTTGCAGGGTATAAACTTCGGCAATGGTATTGCTGATAGGTGTACCGGTCATGAAGTACACGCCGCGCCCTTCATGCTGGCGTTGCAGGTAGCGGCATTTGATAAAGAGATCGAGGGCTTTGGCGGAACCGCTGATATTCCCCAGACCGGACACGTTCATGGTGGTCTGGAAGGCCAGATTCTTGAACTCGTGGGACTCGTCGATGAACAGGGCGTCCACGCCCAAATCCGCGAAGTCCACGGCCCGGTCTTTTTGCCCGGTTCCGGCAAGCAGGGCCTGATAGCGTTCCTCCATCTTTTCTCGCTGCTTCTCCAACTGCTTGACCGTGGCCCGTCCGCCCTCCGCAGCCTTTGAAGCTTCGATGGCCTCAATCACCGCGTCGATTTGCTCCTTGAGGATTTCTTCCTGCACGTCGCGGGGCATGTCGATTTTTTTGAAGGAACTGTGCGCCACAATGACGGCATCCCAATCGCCGGTGGCGATACGCCCGAACAGCCTTTCCCGGTTGGCCTTGGTAAAGTCATTCTTGTCCGCCACCAGAATGTTCGCATCGGGATAGAGCTTGTAGAACTCATCTTTCCACTGGTATAACAAATGGTTAGGTACAACAATCATGGGCTTGGAAAGAAAGCCCATACGCTTGGATTCCATAACCGTGGCGACGCAGGCCAGTGTCTTTCCCGCGCCCACCACATGGTCGAACAGGCATGTTCCCTCCTGAATGGCCCTCCAGACGGCATTCTTTTGATGCGGGCGCAGTTTGACGGCTTCGGACGCGCCTACCAGTTCAAGGTGGGAACCGTCATAAGTCGGGGGGACGTTCGTGTTGAATCGGTTGTTGTAGAGTCTGGTCAGCATGTCGCGCCGTTCATCATCTACCCAAATCCAATCCAAAAACGCCTGGCGGATCTCGTCGGCTTTGCTCATTGCGGCGGCGGTCAATTCCTGGTCAATGACCATGATGTCATTGCCGCGTTCGTCTTTGTGCCCGCTCGGTTTCTGAACCTTGATGGATTTGTTTGTCAGCAGGGCTTCAATAATCTTTCCGGCGGGATATTCGGGTATGCCCCAGACGCTTGTGGCGAGTGAGGCGTCCCATATGCTGACAGATGCCTCCCAGCGGCCCAGCGTCGGCAGGTAGCTGATGGTCTGCTTGCCGTTGCCGCCGTGCAGATGTTCCACAAAATCGGAAAAGACCTGAGCCGGAACCCAGGAGGCTCCGAAACGGATGCCGATGTCCACGGCCTCGATGTCCGGCGGCATGGCGGCGGACAGGGCTTCCACATTGGGAGCGAAGCGGGCGTCTGTTTGCGCGGCCTCCCGCGCCTGATGCAGCTTGGCCCGGACATTGCCGGTCAGATATTTGTCGCGGATTTCCCATTCCTCATTGGCGGGATTCAGAAAAATTTGTCCCTGCTCCCGCAGCTCCGTCTGAATATCGTCGGCGGGGCGTTGAAGAAGCTGGCTCATGCGGCTGAAATCCACCCTGCCGTTTTCCCGCAGGGCAATGAGCAGAGCATCCTTGATGGTTTCGGCCCGTTCCACGGCCTGGGCGGGCTTGAGTACCCGCTGCCGGAAGATTGCGGCTTTTTTCGCTGACGCCGGACGAGCCGTGCCGCCATGCTTACGGGCGGTATCCGGCGACAGGCCCTTGTCATAATCCAGTTCCAGCGATTCCAGCAGGGAATGTTCCGGATCGCTCCGCATGAGGCCCCGGTTGGTCTGGGAATTGAGATGGCCATAGCGGCGCACAAAAGCGTCATACTGAGTGTTGAGTCGGGCGCGCAGAGTCGTCATCCGGCTTTCGTCGCCGTCGCTCTTTTCTTCGTTGAGCAGTTCGCGCAGGGTATCCCTGATTTGAATCATGGACATCAGGCGCAGGCGGGCCGTCTCATTTTTGACCGGAAAAATGTCGTAGTCGCTTTCGCCGAATGCGGCGGCGGTCTTGAACACGAGCCTCCGGCTTTGCGGCTCGACGCACAGGGCGTCCATTTTCAGAGACTGAAAATACGGACTGCGGATAAATTCCGCGTTGCGCGTCCTGATTTCCGCATTGAGCGGATTTTCTTCTCGCGGCACGAAACAATCCGCAGGGAGCACGTCCAGGCGTGCGGCGATTTCCTGTCCCAAATCCGCATGGGCCGGATCGGGCAGGCAGTTCAGCGCCCCCTCGAACATCCCCCCGGAAAAGGCCAGTGTACCGATGACCTGCCGGGGATTCTCCACGAAATAGCTGTTGACCGTGGCCGGACGCCTGCCGCCGTTTTTGAGGTCGTCCACTTCTATGGAAGCCGTGTTCACCCAATCGCGGCTGTACAGCTTTTCCCCGGAGTTTTTCTGGAAGAACACGATGTCCGTGGTCACATCGGTCAGCGCGTTCTCCCGAAAGGCGTTTTCGGGCAGACGGACGGCTCCCAGGAAGTCGGCGCACTGTGCGATATGTTCACGCGCCGTGGAATCGACGGCATCCATGAAATAGCGGCTGACCACAAAGGCCGCGACGCCGCCTTCCCGCAGCAGGCTGATGGATTTGGCGAGAAAGTAGTTGTGGACCGAGAATTTCCGCAGTTCAGGGAAGTCAGGGTCATACAACGCCTGCTTGCCGAAAGGGGGATTGCCGACTACGGCGTCTATGCCGCCGGGACGGAGCCGACTGTTCTGGAAGCCGATGTTGAGATGCTGTTCTTTGGGGTAGAGATACTGAGCGATGGCTGCGGTTGTGGGGTCAAGCTCTACAGCGAGAAACTTCGCATTGAAGTTTTTAGGGCAAAGGCCGATGAAATTGCCGATGCCTGCCGACGGTTCCAGGATGTGGAGCGGTTCGTCTGTGCCGACGCCGATCCGGGAAAGTCCCTGATAGATACCCCGGATAATGGTTTCCGAAGTATAATGCGCATCCTGGGTGGAACGGCGGGCGGCCGCATAGTCGTCCGGGGAAAGCAGGCCCTGCAATTCCCGGTATTCAGCGGCCCATTGCTCATTTTTCGGATCAAAAGTTTGCGGGAGCCCGCCCCATCCCACATAGCGGACGAGAATTTTCTGCTCTTCCGGCGTGGCTGATTCCGCGCCGTTGGCCTGAAGTTGCTTGAGCAGGCGTATGGCGGCGATATTATCCGCATATTTGGTTTTCGCGCCGCCAACGCCAAGCCGGTCTTCGGAAGTTATTTGGTAATTCTCAGGCTCATGTCGATGCCCATACTCTCCAAAATCTCCGAATCCGACATCCCCCGCAGGCTCGCCTGCCGGGCTGTTTCGCTGTTCAAAGCCTGTGCTTCCGTCTGTTGCTGACCGTACACTTTCAGGTCGAAGGCTATCTTGCCCATCGCTTCCAGCTTTCTCAGTTCGTCGGGGCTGTTCAGCGCCCAGCGATCCAGTATCGAATAGCCCAAACTGGTGTACCCTCCGCTGCGCACGTCGTTGATTGTTGCGGGCTTGAGAACCTTTCTTGCGATTTCCAGCGGATAGGTTTGTCTGTCGAGCATGTTGCACCTCCAGGGGCAGCGTATGAGTGAAATGTGAAAGTTCCTGTATGGTCAGATAGTCGTCGGCCCCGGCTTCATACAGCTTTTCCGGCTTCCTTTTTTTGCCGTCAATGAACTGCATGATGTTCAGGTTGGGGCTGTACATGCGGGAGCCGTCTTGCAGCTCATATACGGAATCGCCCTTTCCATTCACGCCAAGGCGTTTCATGGAGTCCCCATCGTTTGTGGGGAAGGGAAACGGCTTTTCCTCCCGCGCCGGTTCCGGTCGTGCCGGTTCCGGCTGACGCTCTTTTTCCGCTTCCGCCAGCAACGGCACGGCGGGAACGGACTGTTCCTCTTCTGTTTGTCCTGCGGGGTAGGGAATGCTTTCCTCCCGCATGTCGTCCTGAATGTTTTCCGCCCGTATCTGCTCGATCTGGTTCGCCATTGCGTCGAACAGCGACAACTGGCGGGGATCGTGTGTCTGCTTGCGCCGTCTGGCCATACGTTCCTGTCCTTGTCTGAAAGACGGGAAGGCGGCGCAAATGGGTACAGCGCTATTCCTTCCCGCCGGAATGTTCATCCGGGGCGAATTTCAGTTTTTCAGCGTTTTCGATGAAAATCCGCCCGTTTTCCTCAAGAAAGACAACCTTGTCTCCCGCTTGCACGTTGAGTCTCTTACGAATTTCAGCGGGAATCGTGATTTGGCCCTTGGTCGTGAGCTTGGCGAGTTCCATACGCTTGTCTCCTTGCTTGGTCTTACTAGTAAGGTATTCCTTGAAAGTAAGACTAAGGCAAGGAGGAGAAACTGTCAAGAATCTCCATCAAGGGCACGATATGGTTTCGGCTGGCAGGCCACACAAAACCTTGGCGCTGTAAGGGCGTTTTTCAAAGAGGAGCACGGCGCTCGGAAAGGGCGCGGAAGACGCGGCTCCTTCAAAACGGACGCGGCCCCGCAGGTACTGAATTTCCGCCGCAAAGGGCAGGACATACCTGTGCCACCATGCCGTATCCGTCCGGACAGGAACCAGGCAGACCACCCTCCGGGCGCGTTCGGTCCAGACTTCGGTCACAGCCTTGGACATCCAGCGCGGCAAGGCGCGCCCGTAGGGAGGATTCATCCAGCAGACGCCGTGCCAGACCTGGCGCAATCCGTCATCTTCCGGCGAGAAAAAGTTTTTGCACCTGGCGTTTTGCGCCGTGGCGCACACGTCCAGTTCAAACGGCCCGAATCTGGCGTCCAGCTCCCGGAACAGCGGCCAGGGAGTCGCCCAATCATGCTTTTTGCTCGAAAAATGCACGTTCATGCGTTCTCCCCCCCTCAAAGAAGCGACTCATTGAGCAGGCCGCGCGTGATGATTTGCGTGATTTCGTCTTTTGCCAGTGTATCGCCGGAGCGAACTTTGCGGGCCAGTTCCAGGGCCGTGGGCACTTCCCCGGCCTTGAAATCGCAGGCCGGGAAGCGGATGCCTTCCAGAATCCAGGTCGGCGTGGACGTGATGCGGGACTGCGCGGCGACAATATCCGCGCTCACCAGAGGAGCGGCATCTTGCAGGGCATCCGCGAAATCCTCCGGGGCGATGGCCGCGTCCTGAAGCGCGGTTTGCAGGGCCGCTTCATAGGGAACCGGAATGCCGAGGGAGGTCTTCGGCAGCACCGAATCCCAGAAGCGGTGGGCGGCATTGGCGGAAAAGGTCCGCAACGCTTCATAGCTCAGGGATTTTTTCAGGGATTCGCCGTATTCATCCGAGGGAATATGCCGCACGACGATGCACAGATCGGGATGAGTCCGCTGCGCCTGAAGCGGTTCCTGAATGCCGCAGTACGGGCATTCGAGATTCGACCAGAGTTCCACAATGTCGCCCTGAAAGCCGTCCACCGGCCTGCCGTCCAGGCAGGTTCTGCCGGAAAGACTTTCGTGCGGGGAGTAAGGAGATGCCAGGTCTTTGGCGATTTCCGCTTTCACGCCCGCTTCCACGGCCATCCGGTCAGACATGGGCGTTCCGGCGGAAGCAGTATGGCAAAGTCCAATAAGACAACAAAAGAAAAGAACCTGGGCCAATATAATGTTATGCCGCATGGTCATACTGTTTCTCCTGAGAAAGCTGTAGAAGTTGAGGAACGCGCAGTTGTGCCTTCTTGAGAGACGGATTAGCGAAGAACATGTCGCCCCTGACGATCTGGCCGGAGAAGACAAAGTGGGCTTCGCCCTCTATCTGTTCCTGCAAGTCGCGCAGGACGACGCGATCTTCCTGTTCCACCGTTGTTGAATTGGCGTCACGGTAGCCGGAGCTGATTTGCTCATTGATGTTGAAGCCGCTTGTGCGCAGGACAGTGCTTTGCCCCGCCTGCCCGCGTATCAGTTCCCAAGTTTTTTCGGCATCTTGCATCTTCATGAAGATTTTTATGGAAGTATTGGCCACCATCTGTTGCGCACCTTTTTTGTCGGCTTCCAGGATGCCCGCATAGTCCTGACTGGCGACAATGGCGGCGATGCCCAGGCCACGCCCCTGCGTCAACACCACCTCGAAACCCGGCGTCACGATGGCCGCGTACTCGTCCACAATGCAGAGATACGGCCCGATGCCCACGGTATCCGTGGGCAGGGCTTCCAGTACGTCCGCCGCGTCGCCTTCGATATGAGCGCCGAGGCCGACCGCGCAGGCATTGCGGATAGCGGAAAGACTGATTTTGCCGAGACTGGCCAGTTCGGCGGGGGCTTTTTCCAGAGACGGCAGGAGGACAACGAGGATGCGTCGCTGCATGATGCTGTCAGCGAAGTCCACTTCGCCGTCCTCCGCGCCGTAGATGTGGCTGTAGGTATCCGTCAGGCTGGAAAGCGCCTTGCCGAAGTAGGATTGGGCATACCCGAACTGTTCCGCGAAGGACGGCGGCTGGTCTTTCATCTCCCGTCCGGCGATCCATCCGGAGGTTCCAAGCGCGGCCTGAATGGACGCGCGGGATTCTTCATCCAGTTCAGGATGCAGGGCCAGGGCCACGCATTTTTCCAACGCCAGAGAATCGCGGATGATGCTGGTGGACAGCTTGAGAAGCCCCTTGTCCCGCAGGTCAACCAGGGCGTACATGACGCCGCTGATAAGGGCTTGGGCCTTGTCGGCAAAGATGGAGTTTGCTCCATCCGAAGCGGGCATGAGCGACACCAGAAGCTGCGTCAGAGCTTCCGCGCTTCCGAAGGTGAAGGGATTGTTGGTATTCGACAACCTACGCGGCGACTTGCCCTTGACCTTGCCGGAGGTGCCGTAGTTCAGCACGCGGAAATCATCATCCCGACCCAGGAACCGCGCCATCTGCCATATCTGGACGGCCAGTTTGGGGCTGGCCTTGGGGTCGATGTAGAACAGCCCGCTTGCCGTCGCCAAAGCATTGTAGGACAGGGAAACCAGCGTTTCCGTCTTGCCGGAACCTGTCGTTCCGAAGAGCAGGCAATGGGTGAGAATGTCCTTGGCTTTCAGCCAAAGCTCCTGTTTGTCCTGAAGCCGATTGCCGAGAAAAAAGATACCTTCGGGCTTGGCAAAACCGCTCCGTCCGGGCAGTGGATCGCCCCTGTCCGTGCCGGACAGGCCCATCGGCATACGGAACGGCAGGCGTTCACCATTCACGCAGGCGCAACGGGCGAGAAAGAGCACCAGTCCGAGGCAAAACAACGGCGTGGCGCAAGCCGGGAAAAGAAGCAGACACAGCCCCGCCGTGAAGATGCCGCCGCTCTGCACCTGACCGAGCTTGAGGGCGTCCGCGAGACGCTGCGAAGGGGAGCGCACGTCGCGGTGCAGGCGTTTTCGTTCTTGTGTTTCGTGGTCTTCCAGACCTCTGATGGTTCTGTTCATAAGCGTACCTCTAAAAGTATTCGTCAGCCGACTTCTCATCCTCGTTGGTGGTGCATTCGGGATCGCCTTCCGCATGTGCCAGCACCACGTCCGGGTCCGGCGGCGGCTCAATGGGGGAAGACGCGCCGGAGGAATCCACGGAAGGAGAACCAGCGGCAATGGAATCGACAGACTGTGTTGACGGTTCTTCGGGCATGGGAGGCACAAAGATTTCCGTCAGCCAGCCCTGAGCGGACAGAGCTTCCCTGAGACTTGCCACGGCGGGAGCCACATGCGGTTCAGTCAGAGCCTTCCCTTCCTGTTCTTCCGCCATATAGTGCGCCCATGCCGCAAAACCTTCGGCCCATGCCGCTCGCCCGCCGCATTGATTGAGTGCGTACCAGAGCGGCCTGTCCATCGGGCGAAGCCACAGGAACTGCGAACCAGCCAGAACGCCTTTTTGCCGCGCCCGGTACAGCAGGGCCATGAACCAGGGCAGTTCATACGCGCCATGAATGGTCAGGCACTTCTCGCTCAACACGAAAGCATGGCGTTCCCACTGCTTTTTCAGCTTCTTGGAAAAGTCGCCGTCCTCAAGAAGAGGACAGGACGCCTGCCCGTTTTTTTCGGTATAGAAGAGGGAAACCGCGTCCAGCAGAGCGACGCAACCCTTCTTGTCCCCGCCCGCATAGGCCAGAAAGGCGACGGCCAGAGCGCGGCGGCAGGGCGACAGGCCCTCATATCCCTCAAAAGGTTTGCCGAGTTGTTCCGTCAGCACGGCAAGAACTTTTTCCCCATCCAGCCGGGCATGGCCCCAGGCGGGAAGTTCCGTGGACGGCAGACCGTTTTTCAAAGCCTGCTCCGGCGTGAACGGCTCTCCGGCGTCATTGACCAGCAGGACGTGTTCCAGAGCGAACTGGACGGGCGTCCGGGCGATCCGCCACGGGCCGGAATCGTAGGATTCCGGCGAGAGCAGATACTTGCCGCGCCCGACGACAGGCCGCAGACAGGGGAAGGACTCCGCATTGTTCCGCAACAGGCTTTCCATATTGAAGCGCCGGACGAGTCCGCTGATCCGGCCCATGAAAATGGAGGCGATGCCGAACAAAACGAGCAGCAGCGCAAAGGGCCAGCGAATCCATGAGCCGGTGTAGCTCAGGACTTTTTGCATGGTTTCCCAGGACAAGGAGGCCGGATCGGCTTCCGCGATACGCGCCCATGCCGTTTTCGCCTCCTCAAAGAAGGGCGCGAAGACCTGAATCTGGGCTTTGGCCAGCGCAAGCAGCGGCCCGTTCACATCGTCGGCATGAGCGACATACAGGGCGGGCAGCACCACAAAGACAAAAATCAGGAAGGCGCACCACAAAAAGAGGTGGTCGTCCCTGTTATCCCTGCCGTTCATCGCCTGCCCTCCTCAAGAACGGAGAGCGTGAAAACGCCTTCCCGGCGCAGCCGTTCCAGATTGCTTTTGACGCGCCGGATATAGGCATCCCGACGATGCGGCGTGCGGGAATGGTATGCGCCGATGGCCCGCCAGAGATTGCCCGTGCGCCGGTACTCCTTCCGCAGCAGCCAGGCCGCCGCATAGGCGTTGACACGGCCATCGCGGAGTACGGCGTCAGGCGAAATGCCCATCGCGGCCAGTTCATTGAGATGAACGGTGTTGACCTGAAACGGCCCCATGTCCCAGGTGCCGTTCTTGTTGCTCAGGGCTTCCCCGGTTTTTCCGCCTTCCGTGGCGAGAATGGCAAAAAGCGCGGCGGCGGGCATTCCGCTGGAGTGGGCGGCGTCCAGAACGCAATCCGCCGTCAGCGGACGCAGGGGCGGGAAAGCGACTTTTGCCCGTTCGGCGGCAAAGACCGCATCCGGCAACAGCCACAGGGCCACGAGCAGAAAGAAGGCCGTTCTCATTTGAGTTTCCCCGTGATCTTGACGACATACTCCCCGCCGGTGCCGTAGACCTTGAAGGGATTGTTGCCGCCCATGCCGTTGACGGCGTTGTTGACCTGATTGTGCGCCTCGTTGATTTTCTGGTTGATGTAGGAATTGACCTGACCGCACATGCCCGCGACAATCTGCTCCATGCTCGGCAGGCTCACGCCGAGACTGAAGGCGTCCCCAATGGCGTTGACGGAACCGAGACAGCCGGAAAGCGCGTCGCGTTCGGTTTCCGGGTCGGGCATGAGCACGTCATGCGTGTCCGATACCCGCCCGTTGCGCTCCTGAATCGCGCCGCCCACGGCGTCTTGCATGTCCTGGCAGGAACCGGCGAAACACGGCGAGGCCAGCGCCATGCACAGCAAAAACGTGACAATATATTTCATGTCGGTATCTCCAATAATGGGGGTCAAGGGGCATCATGCCCCTTGCGGGGGAGTGGGGGCAGCGCCCCCACATCTTCCCTCCTATTTTCCTCTTTTCTTCGCGCTGAAATCGGGAGCGCCGCCCGGAGCGACGGGCCAGGTCTTTTTGCATCCGGGGTAGCCGGAGCAGCCGTAGAACTCGCCTTTCGCGCCGGTGCGCTTGATGAGCGGCTTGCCGCAAGCCTTGCAGGCATGTTCGGAGAGCGCGGGCCTGGGCCTGGCCGTGCCGGGCTTGCCGTTGTCGTCAGGCAAAATGACCTTACAGTCGGGATACGCCGTGCAGCCCCAGAACCACGAACCGTCTTTTTTGCGCTTGCGGCGGTTCAGGGCCGCGCCGCAGTCCGGGCAGGGAAACGCGGGTCTGCCGTCGCCCAGGATGGGAGCAAGCAAGTCCGGCAGAATTTTTTTCTGCTCCGCAAGGAAGACATCGAGCGTTTCCCTACCCTGAGCGATGGCCTCAAGACGGGACTCCCATTCCGCCGTGGTAATGGGGTCTTTGAGCGCGGGCGGGGTGAGGTCGATGATTTCCCGGCCCAGAGGCGTGGAAACGATGGACTTTTTGTCAAGCGCCAGGTAGCCGCGCTCTTTCAGGGTTTCGAGAACCTTGGCGCGTGTGGCCTCGGTGCCGATGCCCTTGGTTTCCCTGAGAGTGGCTTTGGCGTCGGCGTCGCCCACAAAGCGGTGGACACTGGCCATAGCCTCGACGAGCGTTCCCTCGGAGAAACGGGAAGGCGGCGAAGTCTTTTTCTTCACGCTTTCCACTTTCCGGCAGTTCACGGCATCTCCCTGCTCGACCGGAGGCAGAGATTCCTCTTCCTGTCTGTCGTCTTCCTCGTCTTTGGAGAAGGCCGTCCATCCGGCGTCCACCATGCGCCGCCCCGTGACCTCCCATCGGGTATCGGCAAGGTTGACCGCGATTTTTCGCGCTTCATAACGCATGGGCGGATGAAATTGCAGGCAAAAGGCCGTGGCAATCATGCGATAGAGAGAGCGTTCCTCCATTTTGAGATTGTCCGGGGGCAGTTCGCCCGTGGGCGCGATGGCGTGGTGCGCGGTGACTTTCTGCGTGTTCCAGGCGGCGCTTTTGAGCGAAGCGTCCGCCGTTCCCGCCACCTGTTCCAGACCGGGAAGCGAGGAAAGCGCGGCCAGCACGGCGGCGGCTCCGTCAAACTGTTCTCCCGGCAGATAGCGGCAGTCCGTTCTGGGGTAGGTGGTCAATTTACGCTCATACAGGGATTGCGCGGTATCCAGCACTTCCTGAGCCGACATGCCGAGTTGGACGGAAGCGGCTTTTTGCAGGGAAGAAAGACTGTGCGGCAGAGGCGCGGCCTTGCTTTTGTTCTCCCGCAGGGATTCCGTGACAACGCCCTCCACGCCGTTGACCCGTTCAAGAACTGCGGCAACCTGGGTGAAATCCACCATGCGGCCGGAAGCGTCCAGTCCGGCCTGCGCCTCGGAAGGAACAAAGGTGGCCGTAAACTCTCCGGCGGCATGAGCGAGAGCGGCCCGCAGCACGAAATAATCCGTGGGCTTGAAGTTTGTGATTTCCCTGTCGCGGGCGACGACCAGGGCAAGCGTGGGCGTCTGGACGCGGCCCAAAGAAAGCGTTTCGGAGCGTCCGCCTTCCCTGCCCTTGATTGTCATGGCTCTCGTGGCGTTGATGCCCACCAGCCAGTCGGCCAGACTTCTGGCGCGGGCGGCGTCGCGCAGCGGCGCATAGGGCGCATTGTCCCTGATGCCGTTCAGGGCGATACGGACGGATTTGTCATCCAGAGACGGCAGCCAAATACGGGCCACCGGGCCGCGATACTTGAAATGCTCCAGCACTTCGTCCACGAGAAGCTGGCCCTCGCGGTCGGGATCGCCCGCGTTGACCACGGAATCGGCTTCGCGCAGCAGGGAGCCGATGACGGCAAGCTGCTTCGCGGCATCTTTTCTGATCTTGTATTTCCACTCGGAGGGGATGATGGGCAGGTGTTCGCGTCGCCATTGGGAATATTCGGGCTTGTACTCCTGCGGCCAGGCAAGTTCGAGCATGTGCCCGAAGCACCATGTCACCACATCGTCGCCGCAGCGGATGCACCCGCTGTCCGTGCGGCCGTTGCCCAGGCCGTTGGCGATGGCTTTTGCGAGATTGGGTTTTTCGGCAATGAAAAGTCGCATATCACATCCTCATGCGCCGCGCGGAAGCGGCGTTCTGTTCGTTCAAGGGAAGGGGATTACCAGCGGCAGCGTTTGCGCCATTGGCTTTCATTGTTTCTTGTTTCGCGGCGTCCGCCCATGCAGGCCACGCGGATGGCGCGGAAACAGGCAATGGGCGTCATGCCGGTGCGCTGCACGAGGTACAAAACGAAGATTGCCGCGAAGGCAATGGCCGCAGTCCAGTACGCCCAATGAAAGAGCCAGAGGGCCAGAGGAAAGACGGCGCGGGCGTCCAGTATGAATATTTTGGGGGCGAGCGCGGTGTCGCGCCAGAGAACGTCAGCCATTACAAGTCCTCCTCGGCGGCAAAGCGTGCATCCAGCGCGGAGACGCTGGAATCCTTGAAACGTCTTGACTTTCCCTCCGGCAGCCAGGATTCCATGAGCAGCATCCGTTGCCACAGGTCGGGGAAATAACCGCGAAGCGTCCGCAGCTCATCCAGAGGTTGCAGCGGGCAGCAAAAACAACTGACGCGGCTGAAGAAATGGTACAGACCATCCCAGGTGAAACCTCGTTTATAGCAGTAGGCCAGCGCGTCGGCTTCCGTGACGCCCCATTCCACCAACGGATACCGTTGTACGCAGTAGGCGCTGTTCCTTTTGGTCACGCCGTCCAGACGATGCTGTTCATCGGCGGCAAAACCGATGCACTGGCGCAGAGGCAGCCCAAGGCCATTCTGATGAGTAAGCCCCAGCAGATGCGCTTTCAGGGCAATCTGTTTCAGGTTCGTGCACCAGCGCCGCCGTGCGGCGGGCCAGCCCCGGCCAATCATATGCACCTGCCGTGTTCCCCGCCTGACCACCGGATATTCCGAAAACATCCAGTCAAACGGCGATTTTTCCGTTTCCACCCCCACCGGCAGCCGTGCGCGCAGGCGCGTGATTTTCAGGCCGGTGAAAGTTTCGAGCTTTGCCAGATGTTCGTACATTTCGGGAAATTCCCATCCGGTGTCGAAAAACACGACATCGGCCACGGGTTCGCCGCGTTCGAGGAGCATGAGCAGCATGGCCGTGCTGTCCTTTCCGCCGGACAGGGAAACCACATTCGCGGGATGTTTCATCACAGCTCCTCCAGCGGAGCGCCCATGAGCGGGTCGATCTCCAGATAGAAGGCGTCTTCACCCTGAGCGGCATCCTGTTCCGTTTCGGGACGGAACGGACGCATGTACAGACGAAGCAGTCCGGATTGGGGATCGGGCAGGGGCATGGCCTGAAAGACGAGTCCGAAGGAATCATTCCTGTTCTTGAAGCCCGCGCCGATGCGCAGCCAGGAGGATTTTGTCTCTCCTTCCTTGACGTACTCCCTGATGCTGAAGATTTCGTAATACGGAATGTTGTCGTTATGCTGTTGCGCCATAATCGGTTCCTTTCTTGTGTTTGCGTTCCGCCAGAATCGCCAGATAGCTGTCCCTGGCGATTTTCCCGTCCTCATAGGCGGCCTGGGCGGCGTCCTGAATCCTCTGGCCGGAAGCGGCCAGCAGGTCTTCGGTTTTCAGAATCAGACGTTCCAGCGGAGTATCCAGCAGCGTTTCCCGAATTTCCGGGGTGAAAGCCAGATACTCGCGCAGGGCGATACGTCCGCTGTTGTCCGGCAGGGGAAGCAGACGCTGCGAGATGACCAGCCGCAGGCAGGAAAGCAGCGTGGCCGTGACTTGCAGCCGTTCGACGAACGGGAAAACGTTGATGATGCGGGAAAGCGTTTCCGGCACGGAGCGGGTATGCACGGTGGAATAGGCGGCTACGCCGATTTCCGCGCTTTCCATCATGCCCCGGAGGGTGTCGGGATCGCGGCTTTCCCCGATGAGCACCACGTCCGGGGCCGTGCGTGTGCTGTTGCGCGTGGCCGTGAGAAAGGACTTCAGGTGTTCGGGAATCGTGCTTTGCGAAACAGGTCCGCCGGGATGGGGCACGGCGTCAAAGTCAAACTCGATGGGCGCTTCATAGGTGCTGACGTTGCGTCCGCCTGTTTCGATGATGCGCCGCAGGATGGCGGCCAGCAGCGTGGACTTGCCCGATCCCATGACGCCCGTGACTAGTACCAGGCCGTTGGACGGCGTGGCATGTTCGAGAATCCCCTGTTCCACATGCAGGTCTTCCAGAGCGGGCGGCATGGAAGGAATGGTGCGGAACACGATTTTGACGCCGGTGGAATACCCGTCCGCCACCGGCGTGGCGTTGCCGCGAAAACGGCGGCGCACACCGCGCGATTCCTCTATTTCATGGGCGAAATCGTAATCGGACTGGCCGGACTTGATGAGCGCGGCCACGGAGTTGTTTTTGGTCAGACGCTCCAGAGCGGCCAGCAGTTCATCGGTCGTGATGCCCCGTTGCGTGACCATCCGCCATACGCCGTTGAGACGCATCCATGCGGGCAGACCGGAACGCAGATTGAGATCGGACATGCCGCAATGGGTGCCCCAGAGCAGCAAATCGTTGAGTTCCGTATGCGTCCAGCGGATGCGCGGTTCCTTCGGATACAAATCAATGGCCCCATGTTATTTTCCCCCTTTCTTCCGGGACGCAGGCGGTGCGACCGTGAAGGCGGAAGGCGCGGTGATCCGGTACACCTTCTGGCCGATGTTCAGCTTGTTGTTGTCGGACTGGCGCATCCCCAGGTCGGCGGACGCCGTATTGACCCGGCTCAACAGATGTTGCGCGGTCAGCAGGTGGTAGAGCATGACGCCGCGATAGCTCCGCGCCATGCGGGACACGTTGTCGGCATAGAGTTGGTCGGCTTCGGTCAGACCTTGCGCCCAGGCTTCGCGCACCGCCGTCCGCCAGATGGCGCGTTCTTCCGCGTTCTTCGGCAGCACGGCGGGATTGGGCTGTTCCGGTTCGGGGAAGTCGTCCGCCATGAGAAATTCTCGCCAGTTGGGCACGACCGCGATGTACCGCGCCGGTTCCAGCAGCTCATAAGTTGTTTTGGCGGCTGTGGCCGTTGCTCCGTCCTCGATGCGCATGGACGCGCCTGCCCGCGTCAGCAGGGGCGGCATGATCAGGGCTTCACCCTGCGTGAGCATAAGCGGCGCAAAGTTGAAGGCCGTGTCCATGATGGCGCTGTAGCGTTCCGTTTCCGCCACAAGCTGGCCGTAGCGCCAGGACATGGCGGTCTGGAACGTGACCAGCCGCGCCGCTTCCCGGATGGCCGAAGGTCGCATGAGCTGGACGGCGGTTTTTTCTCTGGTGTCCGCGCCCTTCATTTCCAGCAGCGCCGCCAGTTCGGCGGGGTCGCCGTGGCGCGGGCCGGATGCCGGATCGGCGGGAAGGTACACCTCAAGGGATTGTTCCGCGCCGTCTTCCCGGTACGCGGCGTCATGGGGCACGAATTTCCCTGTTCCCTTGTCGGCGCTGTCGGCGGGAGCCGGAGCGTTGACCGTCTCCGGCGGCACAGGCGCGGGATTCACCACGTCCCCCCGTTTCCCGGCACAGCCTGCAAGGCAGATAGTGAAGGCCAGCGGAAGCAGCAGAGAAAAGAATTTGCCGTTGCCCGTGTTTTCCCCGCTTTTTTCAGGAATGCGGAAACGTGACAAAAAATCGTTCTGTCGGCTGAGATGGTGATACAGCACAATAAAACAGCCAATGATGACCAGAACGGCGCACATGCCGAACGCCCAGCAGACAGCGGAAGAGTCAGCGGCTTCATACCCCTTGCTGAATCCCAGCGTATAACTGTAGTCGTCGATTTTGGGCATGGGCATGGGGGAAGACAATATTTCCATGTCTGTCGCACTCATAACCTTCCCTCCGCGCCGGACGTGCTGGCCAGCGTCAGCACCCTGTTGACCGGATCGACGCGCACCACGGCTTGCGGCTGAATCTGCCAGGCGATGTCTTCCAGCAGCTCACGCGCCGGGCGGTTCAGGCCATGCACCACAATGGGCATGGTTTGCGCCGTGGGAGCGCCGGTTTTCCGGTATCGGTAGCCGAGTTGCAGGCAGATTTCCTTGAGTGCGCCGGAAGCCTCGCCTGTCCAGGTAAGGGAAATGGGCAGGTTCAACGAAGGATCGGCGGGCGGCAGCAGCGGCTGCATCCCCTGGCCGCGCAGTCTGGCGAGCATGGCGAGTTCGCCGTGGGCCTGTTCCGCAGCCTGTCCAAGCGTGGCTGAAACAAAATCAACGGAAGGCGGAACCGGAGGCGCGGCTTTCTCCGCGCAGGCCGCAAGAGCCAGACAGGACAGTATCAATAGAGTTTTGGGAAACACGAAGGTACTCCTTCAATTTTAAGGTTAAGAGAGACACGCCCCCGCCCGCTACGGGCGCTTGCGGAAACCCAACAGCCAGCGGCACAGCGGCAGGAAGCGACGGTGACGCAAAATGGAAATGCGCCAGAGCGTCGTGACCATGCCGAGCAGACAGGGCGGCGCAATGCAGGCCAATGACAGGAAGGAAACCGGACTGTGCGACCATGCCGCCGTAATGAGGCAGGCCAGCATCGGAACGGCGAACACCAGCAGACGCAGGCGCAGGGTTGTGATGACGCCGGGAATATCCGCGTCGGCAATGCCCCAGGCCGCAAGCACATGACGAAAATTCTCCGTCAGTTCCTGCTGTTCCTCTGCCGAGCGGTGACGCCGGAATGCGTTCAGCCGGGAGCGGAAGTCGCCGCGAAGCCCGGCCACATGCCGCCCGGACGAACTGGCCGCATCCAGAATCGTTTGAAGAAAGGCAGGTGTTTTCATGCCGACCTCCAGCCGGGGCAATTCGCCTCAAACACAGCGCGGGCAAAGCCCATCGGCGTGGCGCTGCGAAGATTCGCCCGTTCCGGTGAAGGCGGAAGTCGGTGCATCCTGCTTCCCTGCACCGGCTCAAGCCGTTTGGGCGGCGGCATGACGAATCCACCACCCGTCCACAGACAGGTTTTCTTGGTGTACAGGTCGTTTTCACCGCCCGGATAGCCCGCGTAATCACAGGGATCGAAGGTAAAATCAGGTTTGCGCCAGTAAGTTGAGATGGTGGAAACGGGGTTTTCGATGATGTACGGCGCGCGCGTCCATTCCGCGATGCGGATGGAGGCATAGAAAAGGCGTATGGACTGGAATAGCGCGAACAGCCCCTTGTCTCTGAACCATCTTGCCCCGGAAACGGCCACATCCGTGCAGGGCGGGAAGAAGGCGGCGAAAGTGATGGGACTGAACGGCGGCATCCAGTCGCGCATGTCCGCGCCGACACGGATAATGTTTCCCTGTCTCGTTTCTCCCTGCGGATGCTGTATATCGACGCAGTAACAGAGGTATCCCGCTTCCGCCCAGGGGCGCACCATGTTGCCGGTCAAGTCAAAGCAACTGATGACGGTTTTTTCCTTGTCGAAAATATCCATATCAGCTCCTGAAATTCTGTTGCGTCAGTCCCGGCCTGGGGCTGGACGCAGGGGCCTGTGGCGTCGAAGTCCGGGCGTTGCCCGCGCCGGGATTGTTCCATTGCCGTGAAATGTCGCCACGCAGTTCCCGCGCTCCGTGCGCCCCGGAACTGACAGCATTGGTGGAGCCGAGGAACACATTCTTGACCCCGGCCTGGTCTTCCTTCTCGCCGAGGGCGTGGAACTGCTGGCCTATCCAGTTGGTGACGTGTTCGGGCAGGTAGTGAATCAGGGAAAAGAACTTGTTGGCCGTCATGATGACCACGATGCCAAGGATGACGAGCATGGAGAACGTGCCGGTGATGCCGATGACTTTTGTCTGCATGGTTCCGCCGACAAATATCTCGAAGCCCGCGCCGAGCATCCGGCCCACCACGTTCATGAGGATGACGGCGGCGAAGAATCCGCAGACCATGAGCGGCGGACGAATAATGATGCCGAGCAGCAGGAAGTACCCCCGTTTCCCATGCTGACCCGCAGCGCCGTCCCCTTCGGGCAGGGCATGGGCACAGAGCCAGAGCGGGGCCGCGACCAGAGCTTCCACCACCAGAATGATCCAGCCGACCAGAGCGGAAATCCAGCGGATGAAAGGGATGGCGGGCAGATAATAGGCCAGCGCCAGGCCGTAGAGCAGCAGGGGCAGAAACACCGTGAACAAGACAAAGGAAATGTACTTATCCAGATTCGGGATGGCCTTGCCCACAAAGGGCAGCGCCTTGCCCATCGAGTGCGCCACATCCACGACGCCAAGCGCCGAGGCTAGCCCCCAGGCCGTGCCGATGAGGTAATCCCCCACATCGGACACGGCCATAATGGGATCGCTGGAAGACAGTTTTTCGATGGCGATGGGCAGAATGTTTCCGGCCACAAGCTGATTCAGGGTGGCCCGCAGCCAGTTGACGATTTCGTCAAAGGCCCGCCCTTCATCGGTCACGGAAGGCGTGGCCGTGGTGTCGGAAATACCCCTCCGGCTGGCGTAGGCGGTCTTGATATAGTTGGCCACCCGCTCTTTGGCCGCCTCATAGTCCCGCAGGCCGTGCATCAGGGCATGAAGTTCCGACACGGTGTATTCATGCGGACTGTAGGTGATGCCGGAATACATGGCTTCCCGGACTTCCTGATTGATCCATGCGATGGACCAGTAAGAAGACCCGGCGATAAACCAGCCGTATTGAGCGGCGTGTTCCCTGAACTCATTGAGCTTGGCTTGAAGTTGGCCCTGTTGGGCGTAGCTCTGCAATCCCGAAAGAATGGACGCATTGACCTGATTGGCCACATCATACAGGGCGCGAGGATCAACGGAGGAAGCCGGAGTATCGGGATCGGCAAGCTGTTGCGCCAGCGGTGAAAGTGCGGAAATGGCCGTGCCCACGGCATTGACCTTACCCCGGCACAAGGCGTCGCCTTCATCCACGCAGGAAACCGTGATGCTTCCCGCGTTGCCGTTGAAAATAAACCTGTATTCGCCCCCGGCCCGGAACCAGTTGCCGCTGTACTTCCATTCCCCGCCCGGCGTGACGTTCAGACCGCGCCGCTCATTGAGATAGTATTGCAGGGCCAATGACTCCAGAGCGCCGTTGGTGATGGCCGCATAATGGGTGACATTCTGATCCGGAGCCTGGGGAGAAAGTTGCCCGCCATGCTCCACAAAGTAATCTGTGCCCAGCTCCCAGACGTGGTTGCCGAGGTTGATGGAAAAGCCGATGCAGGCCAGAATCGCCACCTGAAACAGGCTCAATCCCTTGAAAATGGGAGCCAATGCCCCCATCGCGCCCACAAAGCGCAGAGGCATCCACAGGGAGCTGAAGCGTTTGCCGAAAGGCGTACCCTCATGCGCCGTTCCGGCCACGGCAACAGCCAGCACCCAGATGAACAGGGCCGACACCACAGCCAGCGCAATCAGGTTGAAGGCGCTGAACATTTCAAGCATTAATTCGGATGCTTGACTGCCTCCAAGGCTCGTGCCCCAGGTATCCCACCCCTGGCCCAGAAAGGTGTCCAGAATATGCTTGCTGGCATCGGTTTGCAGGAGGACTTCCGAAGTGGCGGGGAGTTCAGATGCGGCCATAGCTGCCCTCCGTGCCGATGTTGGGAATAACGTTGACTTTATGCTCATGTGAGCTACAATATTGAAAACAAGGAGAAAACCTATGCCTGCCAATGATTATGTTCGCGCCCGGATTGATCCGGTCATCAAGAATGAAGCGGCGGCCGTGCTTGCGAAAATGGGCCTGACGGTATCCGACCTCTGCCGCATGGCGCTGACCAGGGTGGCCCATGAAAAACGCCTGCCTTTCAGCATGGAGATTCCCAATGAAGAAACACGCCAAGCCCTGGAAGCAATTGAACGGCGTGAAGGACTTCACCACGCAAAAGACGCCGATGACCTTTTCAGACAGTTGGGCATTTAAATGCTGAAGCCTGTCTACACCACACATTTCAAGCGTGATGCAAAACGTGTTTCGCAGCGCGGTTATGATATGGAAAAACTCAAACAGGTGGTGGACTTGCTTTTGCGTGAGGAAAAACCTCTTCCCGCACGATACAAGGATCATGCCCTTAAAGGACGCTGGAAACCACATAGAGAATTGCATATTGAACCTGATTGGCTTCTTGTTTATTCCATTGATGGTGAAGAATGTTTTTTTGCCAGAACCGGCACTCACGCTGACCTTTTTTCGCTGTAGCTGTCGCATGGCTTCTCCCTACTGTTGCACGCCGACCATGCGCGTATAGAGGTCGTCCATGTCCTTGCCTGTCGTGCCTTCCATGCGCGTCAGGTAGTCCAGCGAAGCAATGACGGTCAGCCTGTCCAGCAAGTCCGTGTTCTTACGCGCTAGTTCAAGCTGGAAAGCCTGCATGATGACCAACTCCCGCAGCAGGCCCGCATCCGTGGCCGTGGCGATTTGCGCGAACCAGTTGGGATTGCCCACGCGCATCTGCGAGAGCAGCCTGTACAGCCCGGCTTCGGAGAGCTTGCCGTCCACCAGACCGGGCGGCGTACCGCTCCCGCCCGCTTCCGACCACTGGTTTTCCGCCCAGGTGGTGACATCCTCCGGCAGCGTGGGCGCGTGATACACGACATGATTGTTCAGTGACTCCATGACAGCGGCCACCCGCTCTTCATGGATTTTTCGCGCCGCCGCGTAGGTCTGCCCGGCGGGCGTTTCCTTTTGCGCGTCCGTCACCACCGGCAAAGGGCGGGGATTGGCCAGGGTCTTTATGGTTTCGTGGGCCTGCGCCACCTGGTCTTCCGTGAGCGTGACGCCCAGCGGAAAGAGCGCGTCCAGACTTTCCTGTTGGGAAGGTTGGTCTTCCGCCAGCACCCGACGCAGAAATTCCAGCGGCTTTTTGGGCGTGTTGGCATGGACAAGCTGCTTTTCACGCATGGCCGCGTGAATTTCCCGCCCGGCCTGAGCGCCGAGCTGGATGCCCGCGCCCAGAGAACTGCTTCCGCACAATCCGGCGGGCTGCGCGGCCTTGCCGTACATATCCTCGGTTTTCATAGCCTCGCCCGCCACGGCCTGCCCCTTGAGCGTGGCGGCATTGCTCTCCTTGAGGGCGACCAGCGCCCGCACGATGGTGGCCGATTCCGTCTTGATGGTGCCGATGATGTTCTGCGCGGCGACGAGAATTTCCGAGCGGATGGCCTGCGCTTCCGCCGCCGTATAGGCGTTCACCGCCTGGATGGTTTCCGTTTTCGCCACCGTGATCATGGCGTTGATGGAGCCGCAGCCGCAGCCTCCGGCCCAGGCTGAAGCCGGGAACAGGACGAGCGCCAGGGCAAAAAAGAGCTTTTTCATTGTTCCCTCGCTATTTCATTGGCGATTTCCAGGATGACGTTGACGACTTCCTCGTCGGCGTCGCTCTGGTCTTCCACATTGCGCCTGCGGCGTTCCACTTCGGCCTTGGCGGAACCTCCGGGAAAACGCTTTGCCAGCCGCCGTAGGGTTTCGGACGGCCCCAGGCGCTGGTACAGGTTGTTGCGGATGGCTACGTCTTCCGTAGTCGTGCTGAAAGCCCACAGGGATTGAGGGCCGATGGTCAGCGTGAGGACGAGTTGGGACATGCCCGCGCCCGTGCGAAAGAGCGCGACCAGATTGGCCCCGGCCTTACCGGGCTTGCCCAGACGCGAAAGCGCATGGCGACAGGCTCCGTTCAGGCCGAAGCGTTGCGTCAGGTTTTCAATGCTTTTTTCCGTGCCGGAGCCGAGGATGACCACGGTTGTGGCCAGTTCGTCGGTGATGATTTTGGGAATGTCGTCGATGGATTGCGTGTACAGCCCGATGGACAGGTTCCACTTGCGCGATTCCCGCGCCATCGTGGTCATGTCCGCCTGAAGCTGTCCGGCCACCGAGGTGTTGCCCGTTACGCGGTGAGCCTCGTCATAACAAAGACGTTTGGGGTCTTCCCGAATCGCCTCAATGCGTCTGGCATGATAATCCTGATAGTATTCGGGCATGAGCTGCACGTCAGCGGGCATGAGGAAGAACCGGGAGCCGAGAACATGGCGCGCCAGCATATACATGACCGCCGACTGTCGGTCAGCCGTGGCGCCGCCGCGCGGAGCCACTTCGTCCAGGTCGAGACTGACGATCTGCGCGTCGCCCAAATCGAACCGGGTGGGTTCCTTAAGGATGACATACGCCTCGATGGCGTCCAGCAGGGAGCGCCAGACATTATTGATGGTGTGTTTCTCATAGGTGTTCTGGATGCCCGTATTCTGATTGATTTGCGTGCCCACATCGGCCAGCAGGGGCACGGCATAGCGTTGGGCCTGCAACGCTTCATGGACATGCCCCCGCTCGAAAAGACCATCCACCACTTCCCACCAGGTGGTGGAGGCGTCGCGGCTGATGCCTTCATTGACGATGAGTTCATGCAGTTCCGGCAGCACGTTGGGCTGATAGAGCCGGGGATGATTGCCGTCAGAGAGTTCCTCGTAAGCAAGATCAATGGCCCGGCCTATCAAGCCGGGCACGCCGTCCGCCGGAGCATTGACATCCAGGGGCGTGGCCAGCAGCGACAACAGGTTGACCAGAAACGCCTTGTGCGAGGGCAACGGCTTGCGGTTGCCGAGCGGCGTGTCGAAGGGATTGACGGCATACTCCGGCGTCATTCTGAGCCGGTGATAAGCCGCCAGGTGTTTTTTGTCCGCAGGCAGGTTTTCCCGCAGCAACGTGATCAGCCCGGAAGAAGACGGCCCCACGTCCACAATGGACAGCCAGGGCAAACGGGACAATCCCGCCTGTGTGACGAAGGCAAAATTCATGGCGTTGAGGAAGACGCTTTTCCCGCCGCCCATCGGCGCGACGCCCAGATCGATCCACGCGGCCTGTTCCGAGGAGTTGGCCGCGTAAGGCATGATTTTGCCATCCTGAGTGCGGAACAGGAGGCTCCCTTCCCGCCACGGCGAAGCCGAGCGCAGCGGCCACATGCTGATGGCGTCCTGAAGCGGCGCGGCAGTGACCGGGGCCGGACAGGTCGGCATCATGCCGGGCAGGGTCGCGGTAAAGCCGAGCAGCGGATCGCCCACGGCTTCCGACACGTCGGTTGTTCCCCATCCCTGCACGGCTTTGGACAGTTCCGCGACGCGCCGCCGGAGCAGAAGATGGGCCTCCTGTTCGCTTTGGCGCACACAGGCCCAGGTGCAGAGACAGATGCGGAATTTTACGCAGCACACGCCTTTCAAATCCAGAGCGCGCAAGGCTTCCACGGCATTATTGAGACGTTTGTTGTCCGCGTTCGTGAAGGCCAGAATGGCGGCCAACAGGGGCTTGAGGCCCATGTCCAGCCCGCCGTTTTCCAAGAGAAAAGACATTCGGTACGGCAGACGTTCGTCCCGCCGCGCCAGAACGCGGAAGAAATCCTGAAAAGGCCGGGGCGTCTGCGGCATGAGCGTCATGATCAGCGGCCCGTACAAACGGTCGCCGATGCGTATGGCGGTGCGGGAAAGCATTTGCCCTTCGCGCGGCCAGAGCTGCGTCCTGAAGTCCGGGTACATGACATTATGCAGCATGTCCCTCCTGCCCATGTCCGGGTCGGGCAGACGCAGCGGCAGAACGTCGCCGGGAACAAGGGCCTGCCACGTCCGGCAGGTGAACTCCGGCGCGATGCACATGCGGATGTCCCGCAGGGCCTCATGCGCCGAAAGCGGGAAGGCCAGCAAATCCACCTGCCGGAATGCGTCCAGTACGCCGGTCAGAAAGCCGTTGTGCGCGTCATGCAGGGCGGAAACCGCGCGGGCGATCTGTTGGCAGCCCGCAAGTGTGGGCATTTTGGACATGGCCGCGTCGCGTTCCTTCAGCGCCGTCTTCCGCAGGGTGTCGGGCAGCACGGCGGGCCGTGTCCACAGCACAATCCAGCATGTTTCCAGAGCGCAGTAGCGTTGCAGGGCATGGCCCCAATCCTCCAGCAGCGGGCCGATGTGCAGGCCGAGATTGTGCGCCGTCAGCCGGGACGGCTGGAGCAGTTCGGCAATGCGTTCTCCGCTGCTTTCCGGGTCATATTCAAAGACCACCTGAAGCGCATGGCCCGGCTTGGAAAGCGTGGCTTGCAGCTTTTCCGTCAGGCCGGAGACAATGCCCGCGTATTCCTCCACGCCGACATGCTTCAGAGAACCTTCCAGATGCAGGAGACTGACAAGACTCCCGTCATCGGCCACCAGTACGCCGTTATCCACGGTTTCCAGCCTGCAATAGCTGTGAACCGGCCCGGCGAACGATTCAGAGAGAGCGCGGATGCCGCGATCCACGCCGTTGACAAGTATATCAAGCATTACGCATCCCTCTTGAGTACGACTTGCTGAATGACCACGCCGCGCGGCGTTTTGGCCGTTGACGCGCGGCAGACAAGGACAGTGGCAAGGAGTTTTTGCGTGCTTTCCACGCCCTGACTGGATTCATAGGAGACGACAATCGGGAACTCGATCCGCCATGTGGCCTTGCCGCCCACCAGACCGGAAGCGATGATGACCGGCGCGCGCGTGGCGACGGCGGAAGCGGAAAGCCTCTTTTCCCGAATCATGTCCAGCACGCCGGAACTTTGCAGGGAAGCCAGAAAGGACTTGTAGGCCGCGTCGTCGAAGTGCGGCCGGAGGGATTCCAGCTTTTCCCGCCATTCCAGAAAGTTGAGCGACATGGCCCCGGTGATGGCGTTTGAGGCCCAGGTCAGCAGGCCCTCCTGCGTGAGCAGGGGCTGATCGAGCGGAATCATGGGCGCAAGCCGCAAGTCCGGCGTGGCCGCGAAGTATTGCGGCTTCGGCTGATTCAGGAGCAGGATGGCGGCAACGCCCAGACTGGCGCACAAGGCCACGGTCAGAGCGAGGGCCAGTTTCATGGCGCGGCGGAACTGCGCTCTGTACCAGTCCAGTCCGCCGATGACGGCGGCGGCATCCGGGGCGGGCGGCGAGGCATGAACTTCCGTCATCTCCTTTGACGGCGTTTCTGTCCGAGGCTCCGGCAGGGGGACGTTTCTCTTTTTTTTGAAGAGGCTCATGTTCATCATCCCTGCCTACAGGCCCAGATCGCCCATGCCGGAAGTCTGGTCGGAGCCGAACAGCGTGGCCGAACCGGACCCCAGGAGTTCTCCCAGGCCGAGAGCCAGAGCGCCGATGAGCACCTTGGTCAGCCCACCGGCATAGGTGCTTTGTCCCTGGTTTTTCGTGGCCTTATACATGTCAATAAATTTTGTCATGTAGTATCTTGATATGTTTGATGAAAAAATAAATTTGCAAAAAAATACCCCGGCAATTACCCCAAAAGGAATGGGATATTACCGGGCATTGCTGGATGGCTTTGGACAATAATCGTGTGGGGAGGGGGAAGGCAGAGGGAAAAAGAGCCAATATTGAATTAATCAGCGAAACAGACTATAAGCAGCTCCGCACGGCTACCCTCTGGCCTATGCGTCGGCACGGCGCAAACGGAAAAAGGAGGGTGCCGCCATGCGGAGACGTGTTTTCGTCCTGCTTGTCGCTGTGGCCCTTGTCCTCTTGTCGGCGTCTAACGTCAGATAAGAGTTGACCTCGGCCCACTCACGATGGGCCGAGGTCGTAAAACATTGTCCGAATGCTGGTAGCCGTGCACAGGGGCGCAAACCGCGCCGTGCCAGCCCCGGTCTCTGTTAGCAGCAGGAACCGGGGTTCCCTTTTAAGGTAGCCATTCCTGTCGTGATTGGCAAGCCTGTTCCCGCCGAAAAAAGTGAACTCAGCTCCCCGCCACAAGCCGCTGGTACCTTTCAAACAGTTTCGCCACAACTTCAGCCTCTGCCATGTTCGCCTTGAATCCGTAGAGCTTCATTACCGCTCTGTCCAGCTTTTGGTGCGCCTTGAGCAACTCCGGCGGCATGGTCAGCGGATCGTACAGGTCAGCAAGGGAACTTTCCGGGAACAGAGCGCGGGCGTCAAGCACGGCTTGAGCGAGGGGCTCTATTGTTGCCTTCTGTTTGCCGTCAGCTTCTGGCCACGGGAAATTGTTGTACACAATATCCTTGGAATAGCGATAGTCGCTTTTCAAGCGGCCAGCCACAGCCCGCGTCCATGCCATGTGGACAGATGATGTTAAAATACCGAAGTGGTAGAGGGTCGCGTTGGGAATGATTTTTACAAGGTTACTTGAAAGAATGTCTGGGGATAAAAAACCTAGGGGAATGTAGTACCTGTTTTCGGAAGAGACTTCAGGAATAACAATGTACTCCGAGGTTGGCATGTTCTCCACATGAAAGCGCCGCGGCTTGTCGGCAAGTTTTCTTGTGGGCGCACTTTTGCTGGCAAGGCGATATTGTTTCACCGCGTCCACACGCTTCAGGCATTCAGGCATGCTTTTCAGTTCTGAGGGCGGGCAATCTCCAAGCCATAGACAATACCGCACTTTTCCATTGATGAACTCTTCCGAGCCAAGCCACTTTCTGAAATATTTTTCCGACAACGGTTCTTTTTTTACAAATTCATTCTTTTCGGCCTCTGTAAAGAGATAATAGCCTCCGTCAATAGGCTTGTTCCCTATGCCGATTTCAGGCACGGCACAAAGAGGCTTCTTTCTGCTTTCTATACAAATATTTGAAGCATCAATCAGATAACCGTTGATATTTTCAGCCTTATGCCTTGTGTCGTTATTAACAATAAAATTATCAGTTTGCTTCTGCATACCGAAACCGACAATCACACAATGAACGGCTGCTTTTCCCTTGGCTTCATTGCTCCATTTGAATGTTCTGTATGCAAAATGGATGTGTATTCCCTTATCAAAGAAGGGTTTCCATAAAATAGCAACCTGTTCTCCCTGTGCAATGGAATTTGTTGAAACCAGTGCTGTTGAGATTCTTCTGTTTTTCTGCATAATCTCAACAGCTTTTTTATACCAGCAACATACATAATCCAGATTTCCGGCATTTTTTGTGTCTTCAAAAACATGAAGCAGGTCATCTTTTTGTTCAGCACTCATGATTCGCGCCCCTACAAACGGAGGATTCCCCAGAATATAGGAAAGTTCTTTGGCGGGTACCACGTCTTCCCAGTCCATGCGGAGGGCATTGGCATGAACAATGGTTGCGCTTTGCGTCAGGGGGAGGCGGGCATAGTACATGCCGAACATGTCCGCCACACGCAGATTCATCTGGTGATCCATGAGCCACATGCCCACCTGAGCAATCTGGCAGGGGAAGTCCTCATACTCAATGCCGTAAAACTGCTCCACGGAAACCTTGAGCATGGTGGAAATATCCAGATGCCGTTGGCCGGTGTTGGTCTTCATTTTGAGAATTTCCAATTCCAGCAGGCGCAGTTCCCGATAGGTGATAATCAAAAAGTTGCCGCAACCGCAGGCGGGGTCCAGAAACTTCAACGAGGCTATTTTATGGTGAAAGGCATCCAGTCTGGCGGGTACAGCCTTGACCCGGTCAAATTCTCTCCATAATGCGTCCATGAACAGGGGATTGATGAGTTTGAGGATATTTTCCTCACTGGTATAGTGCGCTCCCAGTTCCCGGCGCTGCTTTTTATCCATCACGCCCTGAAACATGGCGCCAAAAATGGCAGGAGAGATTTTATTCCAGTCAAAGGCGCAACAATCCAGCAGAGTTTGGCGCATTTTTGCGTTAAAATCCGCAAACGGCAACGACTGTGCAAAAAGTCCGCCATTGATGTAGCGGAACTGCAACAAGGTGGGGGTCAGTAGCTTGCGTTTTGCCCGTATCACATCGGAACAATTAAGAATCTCAAAAAGCTGCGCCAGACGGGAGGAAAGATCCGAACCGTCTTCACGGGAGTTTTCAATGTAGTTGGCAAAACTGCTGTCCGGGAAAATGCCCGTGTCGTCCGCGAACAGACAGAACAGAATACGCACAAGATACACTTCAAGGCAGTGTCCCTCATAGCCATATTCTTTCAGGGCATCATGCAGTCTTGCCATTTTTTCAGCGGCCTTGACGTTGACATCAATCTGGTTTTCGTAAATGCGTGTGGTTTCATAGCCTGCAATGTCGGCAAAACGCTTGATATGCTTGCGCAGGTCCTTTGTTTTGAAAGAAAATTTTTCCCCCGTGGTGCGACTGTGCAGAACAATGGTGGCGAAGTCGCACACCATGAGCATATCCGGCATATCTTCGTCCGGTAGATGAAAGACATACTCCTTGAGTTGTGTATAGGCTTTGTTCAGGTCTTTGCCTCTTGATTTCATTTCAATGGCAAGTTTCTTCTTCCAAAGATAATCAATGTATCCTGTACGCCCTTCATCAAGCGAAACCTTATATTCAAAGTCACCTGTTTTTTCGGGGTCATCAATGCCAAAAACTTTAAGAAAATCCGTAGTAAAAGACTGTGCCTGTGCTTCCTCGTTGGAAGCATCTTTCCAGCGTGTAACAAATGCAATCGCATTGCCCTGTATGGATTCCCAAGTTAAAGACATGGATTTCTCCTCAAAATTATTAACATATTCTTATAACGACTTGTTTTGTAAAACTCAACACAGCCTGAACGCGGGGTGTGGCAACTCCTGATTCTGTCGTTCTATCTGTTCCGCTTCGGCAATCAACTTCTGCACCTGTTCCGGCGTGGGCTGAATGTTGGCGATATCAATATCTCCCGCCGTACCAAAGGCGTACCAGACCACCCTGCGCCCGTAGTCTATCCGTTTATCACGATTCTGGCCTTTGGGGCGGGCGGGGGTGTGTCTGTACAGCTCGTTGGCTACCTCCTGCACTGTGTAACCGGCACAGCGCATGTACAGGGCAATGGCCGCATCCAGCCGTGATTCATCCATCTTTTCGGGAAAACGCTTTTTTACCATGTTACGATAGGCGGCATATGGGGAAGCCAGTGTGCCAACCCTGGGGAACTCATGTTGTCTGACTTCGACGCCGGGAGCTATCCGTTTACGGAAGCGCCAGAGGTTGCCAAGATACGGATTGCGTTTGCCGAGCCAGTGCTTGAAACGCGGGAGCTGCTCCGGTTTTTCTGATTGCGCCAGCCTGTCCCGCAACGCCGCTTTCTCCTCCCGTTCCTGTTCTTTCAGGCAATGCCGGACAATGTTCAGTACAGAAAACCCGTGTGAAGCAAGACGGGCTGTGGCCGTTTCCCGGCGTTCGAGCTGCCGTCGTTCCAACTCTTCCCGTCCTTCCTCCCGCTTCTTTCTGGCGCGCCGTTTTTCTTCCGCCACTCTCTGCCTCTCCTGCTGGTACTCCAGCCATTCCTCCCGGCAAACGTGACTGACCGACTCCGGGGCGGGCTTGCTGAATGTCCACTCGGAATAGAAGCCGGGTTTGAACTCGCCAAGCCGTTTGGACAGCCTGGACAGGGAAAAATTTCTGTCCACGCTGGACGCCTTGACCGCCGCGTCTCCCACGAAAATGACAGCGCCTGACCCCTTGCGGACGAAACGCAGACCCACCGTGTCCAGCCCGGCGTGAAGCTCTTCCCAACATGTGGCGCTCTGGATAATGGCGTGGCCGCGCTCCTGCGCGATACGCTGCGCGGACTTTTCGCCCGTGGCATTTTCAAAGTCTTCCGCTTTTGGTTTTGGCTTCACCTTTTCACGCCGCTGAAGATTCTTGACCACATATCCCTGCTCATTGACGCGGTAACGGGCGTTCTCCTGCGGTGCCCAACCCTGCCGATGTTCGATTTCCGCCACTATCTTATGTGCCTCGTTGATGTCGAATCCCCTGTGCGGCTGAATGACTTTCTGTGTGTAGGGATGCGTCCGGTTCACGACAATATGGAGGTGATAATTGCCCGTATTCTTATGCAGGGCGTAAACTGTCTGGTGTTCAGCAAGGCCCATTCCCCGGAGAAAGAGACTGACTGCATCATCCACCTGTTCACGAGTCGGCTGCTCGTTTTCCTGCCATGACAGAATCCAGTGCGTGACCGGCATTTTGCTCTGGATGGATTCCTCGGCAAGAGAAATCATTTCCCTTTTCTGCGCGGCAACAGTTGTTGTCAAAAAGTTTTTGCTTCCGGCATAGGCGAGCTTGTCCTTGCCCCTGTCGTCGTGTTCGGCAAGAATATAGTCCACCAGACCGCCAATCATGACGGACTTGGACTTTTTGAAGCTGGTGCGTTTGAGCTTTTTGACAATCATCGTTTTTCGCTCAGGGTTTCGATAGCCTGCCGAATTTGCCGCAATGCGGCGTCCAGTTCCACGAGAGTCCCCGTACTTCCTGTCCGCTTCACCATATCAAAATGATGCTTGAGCAGGCCCCCAAGCCGTCGCAGTTCCCGGATGGTCTGGTCGTCCGTTCTGGCGATGATGGGCCTGCCGCCGAAGAACAGTCGCCGCATGTATTCGGAAACGGAGATTCCGGCTGTCTCGGCCTGCCGGGTCAGTTTTTTGTCTTCCTCGGCGGTGAGCCGGAGCGTCCGCCGTTTCTGAAATCTGATTGCCGCCTTGCTTTTTTCCATCTGCCTTTCCTGCCTTTTTGAGAGCGTGAGAAGCGTAGCGCCGAACGCTCTGCGGGAGTCCAGAGGCGGAGCCTTTGGCAGGATGTTAGCTGTTGTCAGACAGCTACCATCCTGTAAGGAAGAACCCCCAACGGTCTTTGGGACTGCCTTGCATTGTTTCAGGGGAAGGCATTACCCGCGCTGAGCTTCTGATTTTGACGCAAGTGTAGATGAAAAATTACCTTGAAGGCCAGAGAAAAAAGCTAAAAGACAGTATTGTTTTTCCTTGAATACTGAGCTGGAAAAGAAAAACAGGCTGCTGATTTGGAGGTAAGAAAAAATATTTGTCCATACTTGTTTATTGTGTATTATAGTAAAATTTTACAGTACATCACTGTCCATGAAATTTTGTTGTAAATAAAGTCTTCACTATGGTAAGCGGGAAGAAACACGACAAGAGGTAATACGTATGGCAACAGCTCGACGATATACAATGGAACAGATAGAGGCCGCCCGGAAAAAACTCCGCAGCCTGCCGGTGAAAGAGGCGGGAAAAACGCGCGGGGAGGTCGCGGAATTTCTGGTCAACGACATCAAAAAAGCTATGCGGCAGGGCTACACGCTACGGGACATACGGGATTTGCTGGCGGATGCAGGGCTATCGATTCCGCTTACCAAGCTGAAAGCTCTGTTTGACAAGGCTTCCGATGTGGAGCCGATAGAGGAATCGGATGCTGTCGAAGAAGACACACCCCCGCCCCATGACGGCAACAGCAGCGGGGAATGGGGAAGCACTGACGGGATATGACACAAAAAGAAAGCGGCGCGGTCAGGATTCATGCCCTGGTCGCGCCGTCTTTTTGGGGATGGGTCGGATGGGTTGTTCATATTATTTCCGTGCCTCGGTTTTTTCCTCCTGAACGGATTGCTGGGAAAGCTGCTCGACAAGGGCGGCAATGTCAGACGAACGCCATGCCGAAGTACGCGGCCCCAGTTTTATCGGTTTGGGAAAACGGCCTTCCTTGCAGCCTTGCCACCATGCGCTTTTGCTTATGGGGATCAGCTCAAGAACCTGCGGCAGACGCAGAAAGAAATCCTCAGTCAGTTTTTTCATAGGGTGTCTCCTTATGTCTTATTCGAGGTCAACCTCCTGACGGGCTTTGGCTCTCAGGCCGTCAAGATAGTCGGCCCAATTCTGAAGCATACGGCGGCGTTCGGACAGGTATTCAGCCCGGTTGTAAATCCCGCGTATTTGCTCCGTGGGTGCGTGGGCAAGCTGGCGCTCAATCCAGTCACGGTTATAGCCGAGTTCGTTGAGAAGAGTGGATGCCATAGCGCGAAAACCGTGCGGGCACATTTCATCCTTTTCAAAACCCATGCGGCGTATAGCTCTTTGCAGGGCGGTTCTTCCAAAAGGAATGGTCTCGGAACGGTAGCTGGGAAAGACGTACTGATTGCCGCCGGAATACGCCCGCAGTTTTTCCAGAACGGCCAGTGCCTGCCTGCTGAGAGGGACAAGATGGTCGCGCCGCATTTTCATACGTTCCGCCGGAATGCGCCAGATGTTGTCCTCAAAATCAAATTCTTGCCATTCGGCGCAACGGATTTCCGTTGTCCGGCAAAAGGTAAGGGCCATAATCTGCAAGGCGCTCCTGACGACCAGGGATCCCTGATAGTTGTAGATGGCGTGCATCAGCCGTCCCACCTTCTCCGGTGTCGTCAGGGCGGGCCGGTGTTTTTTTACATGAGGCATGAGAGCGCCGCGCAAATCCGCCGCCGGGTCACGTTCCGCACGGCCGGTGGCAATGGCATAGCGCATGATGCAGGAACAGTGATTTTTGAGTGCGTGCGCCGTGCCTATGATGCCCCGCGCCTCGACTTTCCGCAGCAAGGCCAGAAGTTCGGGGGCGGTTATGGCATTAACAGGTTTGGAGCCAATGAACGGAAAAAGGTTTCGTTTCAGCCGCCGGTAGGTCGTGTCCGCATAGCCCGGCGACCATTTGGTCTTTTGGCGTTCAATCCATTCCATCGCCACCAGCTCAAAGGTGTTCTGTGCAAGTTGCTTGTCCAGCTTTCGTTGAGCGGACGGGTCGATACCGTTCTCAATGGCTTTTCTGGCGTCGGCGGCTTTTTCCCTTGCCTCTTTCAGGGAGGTTGCGGGATAGGTGCCGAGGGAAATCAGCTTTTCCTTGCCCTGAAAATGGTATTTCAGCCTCCAGCTTTTTGTGCCGCCCGGCGTGATGAGCAGGTACAGCCCTTTGGCATCAAAGAGTTTCTGTTGCTTTTCAGCCGGTTTGGCGGCGCGGATTGCGGTATCGGTCAACGACATGGGGTAGTCCTCCTTTGCAGGTTTGTTTACCCCCGGATATACCCCAAAAAATGGGGTATGTCCATGTGCCTTCTCAAATTTTGTTGGACGATAGCATGGTATTTTATCAAATAATAACAATATGTTTTGTACAAATTTGGATGATATTTGACACTATGACGCTTTGTACATGTCCACGGTGCCCCACACGCCCATGCCCGCTCCGGCGGCATAGCCCGCCATTGTGATGCCCTTGGCGACACCCTTGGAGTTGTCGGCGATGTTCTGGCCGATTTCCCCGAAGGTCACGGCGGCATAGGTTATTTCGGGAGCAAACAGCCAGACGGCGGCCATGCCCATGAAAACGGCGGTGAAACGGAGGGGAGAAACAGCGGTAAAAGAAGCATTGGTATTCATAGAAATGCCCTCTCAGCCAAGAATTCTGGCTATATATGTTTGCACGTCGCCTCCTATGGTGGCTCCGATGCCGCGCAGGAAGGTGACGAGGTTGACGGCGATGATTCCGCCGAACAGATGGACGATGCCCCGGCTGAAATTCATGGCCTGGTTGGGGGTGTCGCGCATGAGACACAGCCCCCGCGCAATGCCGATGAGGCCCACCGTGGCAATGGCGTACACCGCGAACTGGATGTAGACGGAGCCGGGCGAAGACGGCGGGCTGTAGCTCAGGCTCTGCTCCGACGACTGGTTGAAGACCGTCATGGACAGGGAATCCATGAGCGCGGGCAAATTCAGGAGCAGTACGGCGCACACGAATGTCCATGCCGCCGTGGAGCGGTTGAAGCGATGCTTGTGGCTGATGGCCTGCCCCAGCGATATGACGGCGAAGCCGACGCCCGCCAGATAGGCCAGCCGGACAAGCACAGGCCACCATTGCTGCAAGTGCGGGATGACGTTGGCGACGTAATTGTCCATGCCATCACCTGCCCTTGACGTTCAGGACGAGGACGCCCACAGGAGTGCCGCTTTCCAGACGGACGGTCGGCGGACGGTCAAAGCCTTTTTCAAAGATTTTTCCGGCCTTTTCGCCCACCTTCCCGGCGGCTATCCACGCCTGGTCTTCCACGCTGTAGGTGTTCCAGACCATCTGATCCGTGGCGTCATTGCCGTAACCGTAGATGGTGCTTTGAGAACCGCTGTACCGCTTGGCGCTTCCCAGGCCCTCAAGGAAGGCAGACGCGACAAGTCCGCCCCACCGGCTGAAAAAGTGGGTATCCACGGAACTGGCGACCGAGGCTTCCGAAGTGGACGGGTCAACAGCGTAGGCTTCAAGCTGGACGGTTTCGCCGGAAGGCAACACGGCCCGGTTGAAGGCCAGCACAAGGCGTTCATCGTGGCGCTGGAAGCCGCCCATAAGACGGGCATTCCTATATTCTCCAGACGTGACCGTCGCCAGCACGGCGGACGGAACATCACTGTTCACGCCCACATCCACAATGGCATAGAGCAGATCGCCCGGCTTGAGTGTCATGGCGGGAGGCGTGTCCGATGCGGGCACAACGGTTTTTTCCGCAGGCGCGGCAACAGGCGCGGCTTCATCCGAAAAATCGCGCAGATAGACTATCTTGCCTTCGCCCACGGCAACGGCGGACAGTTTTGTGTCCAGTGCCGCTAAATCGTCCATCATGCGCTTGAGCATGGTATTGTCCGTGCGGGGCGTCTGGACGGGCGCGGTTCGCACCGGCGCGACCGGGGGCACGGGCGGGGGCGTGTCTTCCTTCTTCCCCACCACGGGCTTTCGTTGCCCCACAGGCGTGGGGACAAAACTCTCGCCCGTCTTGAGGGCTTCATTGGCCTGTCGCGTGTCGTGTTCTTTCAGCTTCTGATTGTATTCTTCCGAACCTTCGCCGCCCGCTTTTCCGGTAATGGCGTCCGTTCTTGCCGTGGCCAGACTGGCCGTGGCGGACGGTTTTTCCGGGGCGAACAGGAAAAAGGATGCGAGAAGTATGGATACGGCGAGAGCAGCCCCCAGAAGACTGAACAGGATGAGCCGACGCTTTTTTTCCGTGCTTGTCATATCGCTCATGGTGCGCCCTCACTTGGAATGCTTCAGAAGCAAGGTCTGAAGTTGTCCGTTTTTGGAGAGCATCAGCCGCGACGTGACCGGCACCTCATAGCATTTGGTGTTGCCCGCGCCGTTGAGCACGGCTGTCCAGGCGGGCCACATCAAGCTGTGGACGGTTCTGACGTAGAGTTTGCCGTTGTAGTTCCAGACAAGCACGTCATCAGCCCCCGGCTCCACGCGAACGCGCACCGCCTTTTCCGGCGGAACGCGATCCAGAAACGCCAGCATGGAGGAATCCGCCGTTTCCTTGATGTCCCTGATGATCGGCAGAGCGGCTTTCGGGCCGTGGTGGGCGAGTTGGAACAACACCAGCGCGTCCGCCTTACGCTCAGGCGCACGCACGGAATCTGATTCCAGCCGGATGACCAACGGAATGTCCCGCGCTTCCAGTGTCACCACGAGCGTTGACGTGGCGTAGCCTTGCGTGGGCATGACGTTGAGCAGGTTTCCGTCCGGCAGTTCCGGGCGCAGCACCTGGAAATGGGACGGCCCGCCGTTGGTCACGGACGTGATGGGCCACGGCTGGCCCGTGGAATCGTGGAAGACCAGCGAGGTGGCGATATTGGCCGTGGTGAAAACGGGCACGGGAGAACGGCCCGGCTCCAGGGTCACGCGCACCGTGCGCGTGTTCAGAGTGGGCGACACGGGCAGCAAGGCGCGGTCGCGCTCGTCCGAACGGGAGCGGTATTCCTGTATTTGCCCCTGATCCAGCGGCATCATCTGCCGCAGGCTTTCCTCGAACAGTGCCTGAGCGTCCCTGGCTTTTTTCTCATCCGCACCGGTCGGGGAAGGTGTGCCCTGGCCAATGTTGTCGGCAGGCCCGGAATCGGGTTGTCCCAGGACAGAGAATTGCTTTTTCGTCGGAGCAGGCTGCGCTTTTTGCGCGTCGTCCGCCGAGGCCACAGGCGCGCCGGACAAGACGGTCATTGCCACAAGGCAAAATATGCTCAATCGGTTCACAATAGCTCCTTTGTGCTACGCGCAGGCGGTTACAGGGGATTCAAGCGGCCAGCCTGACCCGTTTCCGGCCTGGAAAAAACGCGCGACGGAAGGCAGCGTCTTCAGAATTTCGCCCAGAGGGCGGCAGTCGGAAGTTCTGGTTTCGCGCCGGATCGCCTGCGATGTTCCGTGGGTTTCCGAGGCAGCGGCGGTCTGGATTTTTCGCTTGAAGTCGTTCATGAACTCGACAATTCCAAGGGCGTTTGCCGGGGGAACGTCGGACGCGGACGGAGCGAGATTTTGGGAATGCAGGTGCAGCCACATTCCAAAGCTCATCGCGTTGTTGGAAGAGGGCGGAAACTTCGCCGCGAAAGCGTCAAACAAGGGCCGCAAGCGTTCTTTTTCCGCTCGTTGCTGTTCTTGTTTTCGCCGTTCCTGTTCTTCCCGTGCCTGGATTGCCTGATGCAGCTCCCGACTGTGCCGCTGTTCCGCCTGCTCGGCGGGCGGAAGAGGATCAAGCCAACGTTGCCCACGCAGCCAGTTGCCCATTTGCGGCACAAAACGGCCCTGTTCGCGTTGCCAGCCTTCCGAGTCCGCGAATCGCCGGATTGCCGCTCGGATTTCATCCAGGGGAGGAAGTTGGCCATTTCGCAGGAGCTTGAACCAGGCCATGCGGGCAAAGCCCTTGGCGTCCTTTTTGGGGTAGAGATTCCAGGTGCTTTCAAAGTCCAGAAGGGAAGAAGACACACCCCCCGCCGTAGGCGTGGTTGAAAAGTGGCGAACAGGCCGAGGCCGTGTCTGAACAGGCGCAACGGGGGGAAGGGGGGATTTTTTTTCTTTTCTTTGGTTGTTAAGATTGGTTAAGTAGCCAGATTTTGCCGCATGGCAGTCAAATTTTGACTGTTTATGGGCAAGATTTGTCTCCTGTTTCGCGCTGAAATCTTCAGGACGTAAAATGTAATAGACGGAAGAACGGTATTGTTCCCGCTTAACAGAAATGAGTTTTTCCCTGACAAGTTCAGCAAGATAGTTTTTAATGCTGCTGATGCTGCAAGAAAGTCTTTTGGCAAGCGTAGCCTGAGAAGGCCAGCAATGATCTTTGTCCGCAGCGTAGTCACATAAAAGCGCGTACATGGTTTTAGCTCCAAATGTAATGGACTTTTGCAAAACAAACTGTGGCAAAATAGGTCCGTAGATATTCCCTTTTGGTACAAATGTTTCCATTTTTCCTTTCTCCCTGCCCAGGAAAAAGACAAAAACAGCAGATTCGTTGTTGACAACGAGGAACCTTCCGGTTACTGTTGTTCTCATGTTACGTGCGTAAGAACACAGTTCTGCAAGAAGCCGTTGAGTTGCCGCTCGACGGCTTTTTTGTTTTTCTTGGGTTTGGCGCTATTTCCTCAATGGAAAGTCCTCTTGAGGCGAGTTGACGGATCGCTCAAACGTGGGCATCACGCATAACCGCAGAGGCAGCGCCGGGGAGGCTCCGGCGTCTGCCCGAAGTATGGCGCGGGGAGTGGAGGGGCACGGATGCGGGGTAATTCGTTTGGAGCCGAAGGAAGGAGGACAGGGCCGTATATGAAAAAAACTCCCGCCGACCATGTGGGGCGCATGGTCAGAAGGAGTTCTGTACGGAAAACAAAAAGGAGCAGACCCGAAAAAAACAAAGTTTTTTCGGAAAAAATTTTGTTCTCAATAACTACGGTATATTCTTGGGAAAAAGAAAGGCGATTGGCGGAAAACGGATAAGAAAATGGATAAGCAACCGAGGAAGAAAGCCGGTAAAAGCTGTCAGGGTCAGGCTCCGGTATCTTTCTATAAATATAAGAAATTAAAGAGAAACTATCCGTATTGGATGTATTAGTCTGATATGTGAGGGACTCTCTCTCTCTCTCTCTCTCTCTTACATGCTTGAAGGGAGGAAGGAACACGGTTCCCTCCCCCCTTCAACAATTCCTTCTTCCTCAGACGACTATTCGGCGGACTCTTCCCCTTCCTGAAGGAAGAGTTCGATGCGGTCGCTGCCCGGAGCGATGCGGATATCCGCGCTCAGTTCCTTGCAGGCGGCTTGCGCTTCATTCTGCTCTTTCTTGGCATCCTTTTCGCGGCATTCGGGCGAATCGGGTTCGAAATGCGTGTCATAGGGATCGGCGTTCGGAACCGTCAGCTGGGCAAGCATGTTCCGGATGGCTTCTTTGCGGACGGCGGGATCGGGGCTGAGGATCGGATCATCCATATACACGGGGCCGTCGTCGCCGAGCGCCACGTGTTTGTATGCCCTGCCGGACAGCGCGGAAAACAGTTTCTCCAACGCCCCTTCGCTGAGCGGCGTGGTCAGGGACAAACCTATGATGTTGGTTTCCGCATCCTTGTAAAGGGAGATGATCCCGTGCCAGACGACCCCGTCGCTGATCATCGCGGTCTTGATCGAGAAGTTCTGGCTGTCGTTGTAGCTTTCCCGGCGCAGCGGGATGCCGTACATGAGGCACTCCTGTTCGCTCATGCCGCCTTTGAAGGTATCGAGCAGCCGCCCGATGGGGACGACTTCCGGAGGGTTCCGGTCGGGATCGCGTTCAAGATCGCGGTCCTTTTCCTCGCCATCGGCGATGAACAGCGGCTCGGCCTTCCGGTAGACCTCAAGCGTGGGGTCGGGCATACAGCTCGTGTCGAGCAGATCCTCCCCTTGGAGCTCCTGCTTGATCGGAAAACTCAGGAGATAGTCGCCCATGTCCGCTTCAAGAAAGAAGCAAGGGTCTTCGGGCAGCGTGACGGCGGCTTTCTGCTCCATGTCCAGATGCCCGGTGAGCTTCCGCTCGATCCAGTGCTGTTGGGGGTCCTGACACCAAAGGGAAAAGCCTTCGACGGGATAGTCCATATGGTTGGCAATCGTCGCGGCGGACGCCGCAGTCCCCCCCGCCATGAAGACGGCCAGCGTGAGCAGCGCAATGAACCGGAAGCGTTTGCGCACGCCGCTTTCTACGCGTCCCGGATCGCATGGGAGGCCCGCCGGGGAGACGCGGCGGACGCCGGGCATGTAAGGCAAGTTCATGGAACCTCCTACAAATGGAAAGGGTTCTTTCTCCGAATACATGCAGCCTGTATACCATAAATGCAAGCAGGAACTGAAATCGTTTTTTATCTTTTTGTATCAAGAGATTAGCGTAATTGAATCTCTACTTGCGCCGTTCCGCTCCGCACGTCGGGGAGGCCGCCCCTGGAGGCGATGTTCACGCGTTTTCCCAACCCTGGCCCGTGCTTCAGGAGAAAGGCGCGCACTTCTTCCGCGCGGCTGCGGGCCAGCGCTTCCAGGTCCGCTTGCGTTACGGTTTCAAGCGCTTGCAGCTTCTGCTCCATGATGTCCGGCTCCTCATTGCCTTTGGCTTTACGCCCGGCGGGGGAGGCCTTGTAAACGTGCAGCAGGAAGCGTTCGTACTCACCGGATGACAACTTTGTGGCGCCAACGGGGTTGGCTGCCCGCTGTTTGGCGGGCAGGGCGGCGTACTGCCGGGCCTGCACCTTGCGGAGGACCCGCAGGCGTTTCAGGCCGCGCGTGTCGCTGGCTGGCTCATACATGCCGATGAGTTCGATTTTGACGCGAGGGCGCTCTTCAAGCGCTTTGGCGATGCGCTTGAGGCGCCCTTGGGCGGCGGGGTTGATGCGGGTGTCGCCGGGAGGGAAGGCGATGACCTGAAGCGCTGGATCGCCCGGCGTCACGAGCCCGATGATGCCGCCGAGCAGCGCGAAGGGTGAGGTCACGACCTTGGTGAACAGCCCGCCGAGCGCCTTGCCCACCAGCCCGCCGACCTGCAGCGCGGCGTCGTCGAGCCTCCCGGAAATGGGGAGATCCAGCGCGATGTTGCCGCGCAGATCTTCCAGCAGGGCAAAGCCGAGGGAGACGGGGTAGTCCGGCACGCCGGGCCGTGTGTCCTTGGGGCCGAGGACGGGCTTTTCCAGCCGGATGTGGTTGTCGAGAGAGAATGTCCAGCCGGACGTGGCGAAGGCGCTTTCAAGATCAAGGCGCCCCTGCACGACGGGGTACCCCAGATAGGCCCGCGTATAGGCGGAATAGCGGGCGAGATCCACGCCTTTGGCGGTGAAGGCCAGTTTGGCCGCCGGAGGGGTGGAGAACGGATTGCAGGAGCCGGACAGCGTAATGGGCGCGCCCCCGATCTGTCCGGTCAAGACGATGTCGGACAAGCCCCCGGATGAGGAAAGGCCGCTGACCGTCGCGTTGATATCCTGAACGGCGGAGACGGAGCCGTGGGCCTGATCCCGGAACAGCAGGGCGGCGTCTTGAAGCCTCAGGGACGCCACGGAAAAACGGAAGGGGGAGGAGGGCTCTTGCCCCGTCTGTTTTTTCGGGACGCACTCCAGGATGTCCAGCGTCTTGTCGGCATTGAGGGCCACGTCCATGCGCAGGAGGTCCAGCAGCATTTCCTTGGCCTCAAAGCTTGAGGAAGCCGAAGAAAAGCGGAACGTGTCCGCGGAAAGGCGGCGGAGCACGGCATACACTTTCTCGGTACGGGCGTCCTTGAGCCGGAGGTCGCGCACGGTAAGGGAACCCGAAGCCTGTATGCCGAGGTCTTTCCCCTTTTCCTCTGTGATCGTGGCGTCGAGGTTCGCGGAGAGCCTGCCGGACGGGGAGAGGTTTGTGGAGGCGCGCAGGGGCGGACCGAGCCATTCGAGGGGCAGATCCGCAGCGTCCATGCTGGCGGAGAAGCGCAGGGGGACGGGGCGCAATGTCCCTTTGAGGTTCAGTCTGTCGGACGATGTCCCACGGGCGCGCAGGGTCAAACTGATGGTATCGGCCAGGTCGCCGGAAAGAGGCCCGGTTTCCAGATCGAGGCTGGAGATGAGCTTTTCGGCTTTCCCTGCGGCGACATGCTCCAGCCTGCCCCCGGCGATGCGGAAACCGCCGGCCTTGAGCTTCCAGTCGGAGAGGAAGGCTTTTGCGGCGTCCGGCAGGGCGGCGGTGAACATCCCCTCGGGGAGGCGTGTTTTGAGGGCGGGAGCGGGGTTGGCTGCGGACGGCTTTGCGCCGGGGATTGCCAGCCCCATGCCGCCGGAAGAGGTCACGCGCACTTCGGGGGCTTCGACGGACAGGGTTTTGACCGAGGCGGAACGGGCTTGTGTGTCAAAATGCAGGCCATTGAAGGTGAGCGCCCGTATCCGGACGGCGGGCGAACCGGCGTCTTTCCCGGCCTTGCGGTCGGCGGCGGAAAGGCTGTTGCCGCGCCCGAAGGACAGTGCGCTTACCGAGGCTTCGGCACCGGTGACGGCGAGGGAGGTTGCTGAGGCAGGGGCGGCGGGCGTTTGGGGCGCTTTCCCGTCAGAACCGAAGCGGACGCCGCCCTTAATCGCAATGCGCCCCAGAATGTCGTTGAGGGGCGTTTCCCCAAGCAGGGGGCGGAGCACGATGAGCGGCAGGTCGTCCACCCACAGGGAGGCGTTGAGGCTCGGGGGGGTGAGCGTGCCTTCGCCGTCCACCGCGAGCACTCCTTCCGTGCTGATGCCGAAGGAGAGGCGCATGGCCGTGCGCGCGCCGGGGCGGGTCGAGTATTCCGCGATGCGTCCGTCCACGCCGGTGATCTCGATCTGCTGCGTATCCGCAAGGCTGGCGTCGACCCATGTGAAATCGGAGTTCCTGAGGATGAGGTCCGCGCCTTCCACCACGAACGGCGTTTCGGGCGAAAGGTTTTCTGGGTTCGCGTCCGTCCCGCTCAGCCAGTCCACCCAGTCGATGCGCCCGGCCTTGTCGCGGCCGACGCGCAGGTACAGGCCGTCGAGTTCCATCTCGTCCAGACGGATGCGCCGCTCGGACAGCGTAAAATCTTTCAGGGCGGCCTGCCCCCGGCGGAGCCTGCCCACAATGGTCCCTTCCGGGGTGGCGATTTCCGCATCCTCGACCTTGACCGTGCCGGACAGGCTGCTCTCCACCCGCCCCAGATGCGGCTGCGACAGGGTGAAGAGCATGTCGAGCGCCACCGTGCCGCTGTTCAGGTTCAGGGGCGTGAAATCGGACAGGTAGCGTTTGAAATGCTCCATGTGCAGCGGAGCCGTGTGGATGGCGAAGGTGGTGCGGAGCGTTTCGGCATCGGGCTCGGTGCGGCCTTCCACGTCGATGCGCGTGCCGTTGACCAGCGCGGAGAGCGTGGGCGCAAACGGGAGGTCCGCCGAGCGCAGGAGCGGGACATGAAAGTTCACGTCGCTGACCGTGTGGACCATGCCGACAGGGCCGTCGCGGAGCAGGATGGTCCCGCCTTTCAGATCAAGATCGCTCAGGGCGAAAAGCGGGGCATCGGGGGCGGTGTCGGCCCCGCTCGGCGCGGGCAGCAGTTTGGAGAAGGAAAACAATCCATTGCCGAGATAGGTGATGTCGAGTACCGGATTGTATACGCGGAGGGCGGCCTGAATGGGGGCGGCGTCCGCGAAAAGCCGGAGGCGTGGCCGGATGTCCAGCCGTTCGATGGTCAGCAACGCGCCGTCGGGCGTTCCCGTCTCTTCAAGGTAGGGGACACGGACGCCGCGCACGGCAATGCCGAGGGTAAACGGGTTGACCGAAAGGGATTCGATGGTGACGGGGGCGTTGACGGCCTCCGAGAGCTGGCTTTCCACGACGCCGCGCAGCACCGTGGGCGGCAGGGAAACGGCAAGGGCGGTCCACAGGGCGCAGAGGAGGCCGATTCCGAAAAGACAGGCACGCCAGCCTTTGGCGGAACGCCGTCCTCGGGTTCGGGCCTTCTCCTCCTCGGCTTGTGCGGAAACGGGAGGAAGCGGAGGGGCTTTTTTGACGGCGCGGCGTTTCCTGCGCCGCTTGCGTTGCTTGGAAGCCATGCGCGTTTCCTGTGTCGGGTAGCAAAAAAGCCTTTCACATCCCGGATGCGGTCATGAAAGGCTCCCGTTGCCCGCCGGAGCGGCTCCGGCGGGCGTAAGGGGACGGCTCCCCAGAGTCGATCCGGTTAGCGGCGGTCGCCCATGAGGCGGAGCAGCATCAGGAACAGGTTGATGAAGTCGAGGTAGAGGGTCAGCGCGCCGAGCAGGGCGCCGCGGCGGATGGCTGTGGCGTCGTCGAGCGGGGCGTTTTCGCCGAAGGCGCGGATCTTTTGGGTGTCGTAAGCGGTCAGGCCGGTGAAGATGACCACGCCGAGGGCGCTGATCACGAAGGTCATGGCCGAGCTCTGGAGGAAAATATTGACGATCATGGCGATGATCAGCCCGAACAGGCCCATCATCATGAAGCTGCCCATGCCGGTGAGATCACGTTTGGTGACGGTGCCGTAGATGCTCATTCCGCCGAACATGGCCGCGCAGGTGACGAACGTGGACATGACGGAAGCGCCCGTATACACAAGCAGTACCGAGGACAGGAACGCGCCCATCAGTGCGCTGTAGACGACGAAGAGAGCGGTGGCGGCAAACGCGGACAGCCGGGAGATCATGCCGCTCAGGACCAGCGGCATGGCGAACACGGCGATGGCGAGGATGATCAGGCCGAAGGTGTTGCCGAAGATGGCGGACAGAAGAGCCGGGGAGGACGCGACGAAAAAGGCGGTCCCCGCCGTGACAAGCAGGCCGACCGTCATCCACTGGTACACATGGCGCATGAAGACGGATGCGACGCTGATACTGGTTGACCGAGTGGAATCGCGCAAGCTTTCCATTGAATAAAACCTCCGTAAAAAATGGGGGTAAGAGAACTCTGAAATACCTTTTGGGATAATAGTCATTAAAAGGCTATGGCGCAAGTGCCCGGCATTGCAACCTCAGCGGATTTCCTGCCGGTACTGGAGCGACTGGCGCAGGGTTTCGCGGTCCATGAACTTCACTTCCGCTCCGAGCGGGATGCCCTGCGCGAGCCGGGTGACGGTCACGCCGGGGAAGCGGCGGTTGACGAGGCTCCTGACGAGCGCGCCCGTGGTTTCCGCTTCAACGGTGGCGCCGAGGGCGAGCACGACTTCACGCACCTGCCCTTCTTCCAGACGCTTGGTGAGCCGATCGAGCTCGAGGCTTTCGGCGCTCAGGTTATCGAGCGGAGCCAGCAGGCCGCCCAGAATAAGGTAGCGGCCCTTGTAGAACGCGCCTTCTTCCAGCGTGAGCATACTGTCCCATTCCGCGACCACGCACAGCAGCGAGTCGTCGCGTTCCTTGTCCGAACAGACGTTGCAGGGATCGGTTTCCGTCAATGCCCCGCAGCGGGAGCACAGCCGCAGGTTGTCGCGCAGGTCGTGGATGCCCTTGCCGAGCCGCCGCGTTTCGGCTTCCGGCCACTTGAGCAGCGTCATGGCCACGCGCATGGCCGATTTGGGCCCGAGGCCGGGCAGCCGCGCCAGCTGCTCCACGAGCGCCTTCAGCGGTTCAGGGATTCTGTGGTCCATACTTCCTCGTTTGGGTGGACAGAAAATTGGGGGAGGGGGAACCTTTCTTCAGAAAGGCTCCCAGCGTTGCTGTCGATGCCCGTAAGCCTCGGAGACGCGTCAACGGGTACGGCCCGTCCGGGGGGCGCCATCCGGTCGTCCTCCCCTCCCCAAAACCTCCCCCTCTCCTTCCCAAAACTTTTGACGTTATCGAATCCCTGTTCCGCGTATTGCTTCGGGAACGGGGACTCGTTCGGGGAAGGAGGGAGTGGGGATGGGGGAAAGGCCGCCCTCAGGGACGCGACAACCCGCCATCCACGGTTGGACGACGGGCGACTGGCAGCCCACCGGGGGCAAAACGCATGTCTTTCGCCCCTCCCCGTCCCAAAAACGCAAAAGCCTTGGGAAGGAGGGGAGGTGGGGAGGGTGAGGAGGAAGCCTTTCTTCAGAAAGGTGCCTCCTCACCTTCCCCAATATCCTTAAATGATGCCGGGCAGCTTGATGCCGCCGGTGATGGCGCTGACTTCGCGGTCCATCGTGGCGCGTCCGATACGGACGGCTTCGTTGACGGCGGTCAGGACGAGATCCTGAAGCATTTCCACATCGCCGCCTTCGAGGGCTTTGGGATCGATGGTGATGGACACGATGTCCTGCTTACAGGTGGCGACGACTTTGACCATGCCGCCCCCGCTGGAGGCTTCAACGGTACGTTCGGCCATTTCCTGCTGCATCTTGGCGATTTTGTTCTGCATGACGCCGGCTTGGCGTACAAGATCATTCATGTTGCGCATTACGGTCTCCTTGAAAGGATCGGTTGGGGAGAGGTTTCCCGAGGAACCTCCGAGGGTTCCTTCAACTCCGTGTGTGCTCCACCGGGATACACCGAATGAGAGAAGCGCCGAAAGTCTCGGTGAGAGACTTGATCACGGGGTGGGAGGCAAATTCTTTTTTGAGTTCGGCCTCGGTCTTGTGCAGCCGTTCCGGGGCGGACACCTGTACGGAGACAGCCTTGCCGGAATAGTCGCTGGCCAGCCGTTCCAGCTCGGAGAGCCGGGAAGGGGCCGAAAGCTGTTCATACTGGATGGCGCTGGTTGTGGCAAGCGTCAGGACTCCTTCCGAAAATACGCCGTTCGCCTGTGTGAGCGCCGGAAGGGACAACGTGACGTCGCTCTGGTTCTTGCGGCAAAACTCCACGAAGTCCATCCATGCCTCCGAGGGCGCGGGCACGGTGGAAGCATGTTTTTTCTTGGATTTTGCGGAGACGGCATCCTTCGCCGGAGCGGTGTCCAGAGGGTGCGGGGCGTCTGTGGGCGCGACCGTTGCGGAAGGTTCAGACTGCTCCGAGGGGGCCGGAGTAGCTGTTTCCCACGGCGGCGTGCCTTGCGGGGCAGCAGGCCGGGCTGGAGCGGCGGGGGCCGCCACAGGGCGGGGCGGAACCGGCGTACGGGACGCTGCCGGAGCGGGGCGCGGGGGGATCGCCGAAGTTTGCGAAGGTTTTGCCGAGGGGGGCTGGGTCCCGGAAAACGTGGGCTGCACCGGTGCCGCGGCAGGCGCGGACGGAGATGAAACCGGGGCGGCAGGTACAGGCCGCACGGAGGGCACAGGCGCGGAAGAGACGGGCGACGAGGACGCCGGGGCTGGGCTTGCCGGGGCCGGAGGCGCGGCAGGTGCGGACGGCGCGGGAGCGGCGGGTGTCCCGGAAGCCGGGGCGACCGTGGTGCGGGAGAGGGTTTCCAACGATACGAGGCGCGGCAGCAGGGCGAGGTTCAGGAGCAGCAGTTCCAGCGCGGCGGAAGGCTCAAGGCTGGTGAGCACCTGCCGCTGGCTTTCGAGCACCATTTGCCACGCGGCATGGATATACGCGGGATCGAACTGCGGCGCGAGGTCCAGCAGGCGCTGCTTTTCCGCGTCCGGCATGTCGAGCGCGGCGGTGGCCGCGGCCCCGGCCTGACGGATGAGGAACAAGTTACGCCACAACGTGGTCAGTTCGCGGAGGAAAAAGCCGAGATCCACGCCACGCTCCAGCAATTCCTGCGTCAGCGCGGCAACGGCGAGGCAGTCCTGAGCCTTGAGTGCGTTGAGAAGGCGCTCATAAAGCTCCTGTCCGGCAAGGCCGAGCACGCTGCGGGTGGAGGCTTCGGTCAGGTGGTCGCCGCCGAGGGCCAGCGTCTGGCCGAGCAGGGACATGCTGTCGCGCACGCTTCCGGCGGCACGGCGCGCAAGGAGGCGGACGGCGTTTTCCTCGAACGGGATGCCTTCCTTGTTGAGCACGCGCGTCAGATGGGCCACCAGTTCGGCTTCGGGGATGGCCTTGAAAATGAAATGCTGGCAGCGGCTGACGATCGTGATCGGAAATTTGTGGGCCTCGGTGGTGGCGAGGATGAACGCTGCGCGTGGCGGCGGCTCTTCCAGCGTCTTGAGCAGGGCGTTGAAGGATTCGCGCGTGAGCATGTGCGCTTCGTCGATGATGAAGACCTTGTAGCGGCCTTCCATCGGCGCGTAGGCGATGGCCTCGCGCAGGCGGCGGGCGTCGTCGATGCCGCGGTTGGACGCGCCGTCGATTTCCACCACGTCCACGTGGTTGCCCATCGTGATGCGGCGGCACTGCTCGCACTGGTTGCAGGGCTCGCCGGTGGGGGCGTGCACGCAATTCAGCGCCTTGGCGAAAATACGGGCGATGGTGGTCTTGCCCACGCCCCGTGTCCCGCTCAGCAGGTAGGCGGGCGCAACCTTGTCTTCCGCGGCGGCGCGGGAAAGGATGGCCTTGACGGTTTCCTGTCCCGTCACTTCAGCGAATGTCTGCGGACGGTAGCGGGCTGCGAGGGATGCGTGACTCATGCGGTATTGGGTTGCGCTGTGTGGCGGAGCCGGAACGGGGGAGGATGCCCTCCCCCGTGGGCGGCTTTAGAACTTGTAGTTGGTCAGCCAATGGCCGTAGCGGGGATCCTGCCCCTTGATCGCCTTGAAGTAGGCGGCCTGAAGGGCTTTGGTCACCGGGCCGGCATGGCCTTCGCCGATGGTGCGGTTGTCGAGTTCGCGGATGGGCGTCAATTCGGCGGCGGTGCCGCTGAAGAACGCTTCGTCGGCATAATAGACTTCATCGCGGGTGAACAGCTGTTCTTCCACGGTGTAGCCGAGATCACGGGCGATCTTGATGATGGAGTCGCGGGTGATGCCGTCGAGGATGGCGGTCAGCGGCGGGGTCTTGATCACGCCGTTGCGGACGATGAAGAAGTTTTCGCCGGTCGCTTCGCAGACGTAGCCGTTGGTGTCGAGCATCAGGGCTTCGTCATAACCGTCCTGTTTGACTTCCATCTTGGCGAGCACGGAGTTCACATAGTTGCCGGCGGCCTTGGCCTTGCTCATCAGGGTGTTGACGTGCATACGGGCGAAGGAGCTGGTCTTGATGCGGATGCCTTTTTCGAGGGCTTCGGCTCCGAGGTAGGCGCCCCAGGGCCACACGGCGATGATGACGTGCGTGGGGTTGTTGCCGGGGAACACGCCCATGTCGCCTTCGCCGGCAAAGGCGAGGGGACGGATGTAGCCTTCGGAAAGCTTGTTGGCCACAACGGTTTCGACGATCGCCTTGGAAATTTCGTCGGCGGTATAGGGCATGTCGATGCCAAGGATCTTGGCGGAATTGACGAGGCGCTTGGAATGCTCCGGTAGACGGAAGACGGCGGAAGAACCGTCGGGGCAGGCGTAGGCGCGAATGCCTTCAAAGACGCCGGTGCCGTAATGCAGACCGTGGGCAAGCACATGGACCTGGGCCTGATCCCAAGGGACCAGCTTTCCGTCAAACCAGATGAATTCCGTTTTCTGAAGCATGGGATTACCTCTACAACCCCGCAGGGTGAATTCGTTTGTACGCTCCGGTAGATGAAGCGTTGCGATCCGTTACGCTAAGTGAAAGCGGGGCAGGGGTCAAGAGGTCCGGTCCTCCGTTCCGTGACAATCCTTTCTTTCCTATGGGGAGACTTTCCTTTTGGCGCGAAGCGACGTACTCTGATGTCCCCATTCCGGGGCATATTCGCATAAAAAAGGGATAGCAATGGATCAGCCTCTGCCTTTTGAAATACCCAACGTGACGGTCCTGCTCCAGCCAGAGGAACAGGTTCTCGAAATCCCCCGCCACAAGGTCAAGAATGTGAAACAGCTGCTCAAATACCTCGGCATCCGCGAGTGCACCGCCCTCGTGGCCCGAGGGCGCGAGCTGCTCACGCCCGATCGCGCCGTTCTTCCCCACGACAACCTGCTGGTCAGGAAAGTCACCTCGAGCGGTTGATGCGCGGGGGGGGGGAGTGGAGATATTGGGGAGGGAAATGGGCTTTTTTAGGTAAGCGTTGACTGAATCATGTCGAAGGCCAGCACAGGAGAAGTGCTCCCCAAAGTTCGGACAGGTGTGATAGCTACACCCGGGCCAAGGTGGCAATGGCAGCCCTTTCCAGCCAGAAGACCATTACTGAGCCATGTTCCGAATTCGGTGTCCACCAGACTCTCATCTATAAGTGGATGAGGCAGCTCAAAGTATCGGTATCGGGCATTTTTCGATGAAGTCAAGAAGGAAGAGGCCCAAAGGGAAAAACAGCTTCACGCCCTTCATGCCAGAATCGGCCAGTTCACCGTGGGACGCGATTTTTAGGCCGAAGCTTGGGGGGGAAACGGTGAACATCTCCCGGCAAGGCATGGCCTTTTCTGGGGGCGTCAG
>ERZ838577.270-NODE-270-length-90875-cov-8.608060_pt1 | contig 90875 bp, 92 predicted proteins | sample MGYA00519682_ERZ838577 | MGnify/ENA primary metagenome ERZ838577 (study PRJEB31850, sample SAMEA3708838) | human gut metagenome | biome: human gut; feature: human-associated habitat; material: faeces | place: China | collected 2014 ... | reverse complement strand
TTCTTGTCACCTCCTTTCACTTGCGGCGGCTCTCTTGCCATAGAGGGCCGCTTTTCCGTATAAAAAAAAGGCCGGGATTTCTCCCGGCCTAGGCTATGTAAGATTTCTTTCGCTGGTTTTGCCAGACAAAAAACTCAATGAGTTCGATTATATCGTCGCGATCCGATGGAGAAAGTGCGGTTATTTCTTCTATTAATTCCCAATCATTACGCACTTTTTCGGAATATTGATACGGCTCATTATTTGATTCCATAAATTCAATTAATCTTTGATTTGGCTGTTTCCCCACACAGTCGCAGTATTCCAGGTATTCGGAAATCTGATAAGGGGCCTTTGTGTTTTCAGTCATGGCAGTATTCCTCACTTGCATAATTTAATAAAGAAACGGCGATGCGAAAACCGTAGATAAAGCCCTGGTATTCGTGTTCCATTGCTGAGCTATAAAATTCGTTCTCAACGTATTCTATAAAGTTTTTTATGCCTACCTCTGCAACCAGGCGATCGGTAAGCTTTCGATCGACCTTATCCACTTGAGGTCGATTGTGATAACCCTGTGACTGCTGAAACCACATAAATAAATCCTCCAAATTGAAATTTACCGGTTCCACTTGACGGATAAGATTTTTTATAGTATCCTCAATATGTACTTGGTTTTCATGGTTTGCACCGTTGACAGTTGCCGCTGTCCCGGTGCTTTTTTCTTTTATCTGGCGCATGGTTTATTCTATCCTTTCAAAAATAAGATTCTGGTAAGGTGGAAAACCTTCTCGGCGATAGAGGGCTTACCCTCCAGCATAGCGAGGATTTCTCTCAAATAGTCCTTATTACTCATCGATGGCTACGCCTCCTTGTTTTTACTGATTCCCGGCCTTTTAGATAGCCAAATTTGAAAGCGTTGTAGATTGCCTGGTAGAAGTCGCCGCTTCCGTTTTTCAATTCCAGAAGCTGGTTTCCGGTCAGCTCATACTCCGGCTTGATCTTAACCGTTCTGATCTGTTCACTTATTGGCTTGTACATGTGGATTCTCCTTTATCCTCGGGTACCAAAACGGTAGTAGAGATATTAACCTTTTTTATGTTCACGGTTTTTCACACTTTTGGCGCTGCCATTTAAGGGCAGTTTCAGGCGATTCCGGAGGCTTTCCGTGCTCCCTGGTGTAATTGTCTACTGCGTTTCTTTCAGCGGCTTTCTGCCACTTTCTATCGCTCATTTGCGGGATACCAACCAGGGGAACCACAGCCCCCGCCTTTGATTTGATGTAACCGTCCACGGGATAATATCTGCCGCCTGCTTCATAGATTTCCTTTGCTTTCTCATTGGCGCATGTACATTTTTCTCCTGGGTCTAAGCTGGCCCCGCATTTAGGGCATGTGGTATAATAACTCATTGCTTTGGCTCCTTTCATTCTCTCAGCCTTGCTTTTAGGGCTTCAAGTTCTTCTTGACTGTTAATCCCCGGGGGCAGTTCTTCGCGTTTTATATCTGGATTATTTTTAAGATTGCTATATGTATTATTAAAAATGTCTTGCCTTTTGTATTGGTCTAGATCGCAAGAAGCATTGTATTTTTTCTCTGGCTCGTCCTCCCAGCGCCTATTTGATAGCCAATTAGCCAGATGTGGAATAAACCTACCGCTCTCTTTCTGCCATTGCTCTGTGGCTTTGGTGTGTATAATAGCATTAAGAATTTTATTTGTAAGTTCTTCGCTTGGGTTGATTTTATTCCAGGCTTTAAACGCTTTTAGCTTGTCTGCCTTTCTGGGATAGAGATTCCAAACATTTTCAAAATCTTTTGAATAAACAGTCCCATCACACGTTTCCCCTTGGGGGGTTAGGGGGGCTGTCTTTAACTTTTTCTCTGTATCTGTTTCTTTCTTTAACTCTATCTCTTTCTCTATCTCTATCTCTATCTCTGGTGTAGAAATCTCATTAGATTCCTTGTTAGATTTCTTACACATAATACTTTGCTTTTCGCTGGCTATTTTAGCTTGGTACTCTCTCTGTCTATCGGCTTCATTACTGGATTTCCCTATTAAAGTCTGTATGTCCATCATGTATATAGTGCCTGTGTCAAGCACCTCAATTAATTTGAATTTTTTAAAGATTTTCAAAGCATTTTCGATTTCGATTTTTGAAAAACCAGTCAATTTCGATAGCATATTTGTATCGTAAGGAAGATCCTGTTTAAATGTTAAACGTCCTCCATCTCTCAAAGAGAGCAAATACAGCTTTAATAGAATGTTACTATATTTGTATCCTCCGCGCATACTTTCAATGGTTTTAAGTTCGGGCGAATCGAAGAAGTTTTCTTTTAGTCTCATGTAATAATATTTTTTATTGTCTGCCATTGTTTGGCTTCTCCTTTAAATCTGAATTACTTACTTTCTTTTTGAGGTTCAAGCAAATCTTCTAAGGTACAACCAAGCACCTTTGAAATTTCAAATGCTACTTGTAAGGAGGGGTTTTTAGTTCCACGTTCATAAGCCGTTATCATTGGGTGGGTTACCGTTACCGCTTCTGCTAACTGCACTTGTGTCATGCCTTTTCGGTTTCGGTATTTTTTGATGTTTTCGCCTACGCTCATTGTCATTTTCTCCTTTCTGTGGTATTATTTTCTTATTGATGTTTTGTAACCGAGTTTATTTTCCTTGGTTACATCATATCTCGTAATCACGAGAAAATCAATAGAAATATTCGTATTTACGAGTTTTTGTATACATGCACAAAATGGGGTGCTCTAAATGGTTAATTTGGATAATCTGTTTTTAAGAATTAAAGAATTAAATTTGAATGCAAAGAAAGTATCAGATGATACTGGAATCTCAACGGGAAATATCAGTGATTGGAAAAGTGGGAGAAGTATGCCTAGTGCGATTAAGTTAGATATTTTAGCCGATTATCTGGACTGCTCGGTTGATTACCTACTAGGCAGGACGGACAACCCGGAAGTTAATAAATGACTAGGCCGCCTTAGCGGTCTTTTTTACTATCTTTCCGCCGTTTTTCTATGTATCCAGCGGCGAGTAGTGCGTTTAGTGCTAATGAGATAATAAAGATCGCTATAGTCAGTTCATTCATCGGAATCACCATCAATCCCACCATAATAGTGTTCATTGAAATACTTGCGCGGGCATTTGCCAGCGACTACAATAAACCCTTGCGCCTTTAACTGTTCATTGAGCTCCTTAATAATCCGGTAGGCTGTAGTGGTGTGAACGTCAAGAGCCTTTGCGATTTCTTCAGCATCAATATAATACTTGTTTCCCATTTTTCACACCTCCGTTTCGATGATCTCGGTTACATTGCAGCCTAAGGCCTTGGCAATTTTCCCGGCGGTTCTGGGTTGCATTTCTTGATTTCCGCTTAAAAGCTTTGTAATGGTTGATGGAGCCACACCGCTCTTTTTCGCTACTTCCTGTTTGGTAAGTTCTGCTTGAGCCAGTGCCAAATTGAACGCTTCTTTGTTTAATATCATTTTTTCATCTCCTTTTCATTACGAAAAATTCGTAACTTTATTCTTATTATAACAAATATTTCGTAATTGTCAATAGCTTATTACGAAAAAAACGTAAAATATTATTGTTTTCTCAACGTGTACCGTTTATAATAAAGCTAGGAAGGTGATAGAGATGCTCTCAGATAATATAAAGGCGGCTAGAATTGCATCAGATTTTAGTAAAGCTGACATGGCTCGTAAATTAGAAATCCCTTATACCACTTATAACAGTTATGAACGGAACGAAGCGGCGCCAAATTATAAAATCCTCAAAAAAATAGCGGAGATTCTCGATGTGACTATCGATCAATTACTGGACACAAAACCGGCGCACGCAACCACACCGGAGGGTGACAAGAGAATGACAGAAATAACTAGGAATGCTATACCAGTTGAATATGTCACAGCAAAGAATAAGGTGGATATATTGGAGGCTATGGAGACTTTGAATCTAGCTGGACAAGAGGAAGCAGTTAATCATGTAAAAAAAATGGCTAGTGTTGAAAAATATCAGAAAAAGAGTTTTGTTGATATATGGATAAAAGATAAAGACTAATTTTGATGAATATTACAACGATCAGCGTTCCGCAGATCGGATGATCGAGTTAATCTCAAAGTATGAATCCGAAGAACTTCAAAGATACATCGCCCTTTTATCGTAGTTTTAAATAGTCTAAAGCAGATTGATAGTCCAAAGGTCAGCAGAAAGCCCTAGAACGAGTGGAAGAACTCACAGAGATACAACGGGATACCAAAAGGATAAAAACGCCTAAATCGGCCTTGCAGCGAAAAATAGGGCATGTTCCGAATTGGCCTTGAAAATGAAAAACGTGATCCAAGCAAAGGCGAAAGAGAAACAAGCAACGTCTACTGGTGGAAGCAAACCCCAGCTTAGTCAGAAATCTGACGAAGCTGAACCAATCCACACCGACGAAGAATTATCCAAGCTGGCTGGATTTAATCTAGGCGGCCTAGTGAATCAAATATACTTTGGAATTTGCGTATTTTGCGCACATTCCAAACTTGTGTGTTGGTTGCCTTTGGGTACGCCGTTTTATCGTAACCTTTGGGGCGTTCCATTTTGGAAGCCCCTTTGCAGATGGGGGCGGTTCAACCGAGGTGACTAAGTTTGACTTAGGCGGCCTGTATAGGTGTCCGGAATTAGATTCCGCTCATCTTCTGTTCGCCGTTTAGGGTATCGCATTTCGTTACGACCCTTGCCGATGGGGTAAGTTTGACTTACGTCATAGGTGCATTTCTGTTCTCCATTCAGGGCGAGCGTTGGCGGCCGAAAATTCGGCTGTGAGTTTTAGCCATACAAGGCAAAAGAATAATAAAAAAAAGGCCGCTGAGTTTTCAGAAGCCTACACCGTATAGAATATTGACAATATGAGTATGTGCGGTTATAATAAAAATGAAAAGGCAGACTACACACGGTTTGCCCCTCATAAGTGTTTGGTTAAGAGATAACCGCCGACTTTCTCAGGGTACGGGCGGTTATTTCTTTTTTATGTTTACGGCAACTGTTACGCATAGCGTAGCTACCCCGATCATTACAGCGCAGAATTGAAACAACTCTGAATATGTAACATACATCGGCAACACCCCCTCGCTTAAGAGGGGAAAGAAATGTCACCCCTCTATAATCAGAGGGACAAACCGCCCAAATGTAAGCCTGTCTTTTCGTTGGTATTGTATCATGCTGAGATAAAGAAATCAATAAAAGTTTCTAAAGGCAATGATCCTATGCTTGCAAAAAGGCCGTTTTGAGGTCGTTTATTAAATATAAGGGATTAACCTTACAAAAAAGCCGTTTTTTGCGGTGTTATGGTTTGATTTAGCAAATATGTCGCTAAAAACAACCAAAATTAAACAACAAAAAAGCCGGGGGCGTAAACCCTCGGCTTAAAATCTATATAAAAATTAACCGGCCTTTGCTTCCAAAGCTTCCAGGCGTTTTTCCAACTGCTCAACTTTTCTTTCAAGTTCCCATTGCTTTTCATGAGCCAGCTTGTAGCCATCGAATAGGGAATCAATGCGCTTGGAGACATCGTTTTCTAGCTTAATGTTAATGCGGGCCTCTGATTCTTTAATCATGCCTTGTAAAGTGTCGGCCTGTTGCTGCATAACCTCCAGCAAACTATTAGTTCTTTGATCGACAACTTCTAAAATATCTTTTTTCTGTTGCTCCATCAACTGCGCGATAGCTTGTAAATCATTCTGATCTAGCATATCAATACCCCCTTTGTGGTTATGATTATACCACGAGAGGGGGCGGGGGACAAGATATAAATAATGGTGGTGATTTTTTATGCCTGCAAATAAAGACGAAAAGCGGGGCACGTGGATAGCACAGTTTTATTATACGGATTGGACGGGAGCCAGAAAGAAAAAGAAAAAACGCGGATTTGCAACGAAGCGGGAAGCACTGGAATGGGAGTGGGATTTCCTCCAAATGCAAACGGCTAGCGTCAATATGAGTTTGTCGGCTTTTTCCGATCTGTACCTGGAGGATATGTCTCACAGGCTCAGAAAATCCACGATGGTAAATAAACGGGCGCTGTTTGACCTGAAAATTAAGCCGTATCTAGGCAACAAGCCATTAAATGAGATCACCGCAGCCGATATCAGGAAATGGCAAAATGAATTGATAGGGGAGGGGTACGCTCCAACCTATCTTAAAATTGTCAATAATCAGCTTACAGCCCTTTTTAACTATGCGGTGAAATATTACAGCCTAACGGAAAACCCTTGTAAAAAGGCTGGGAGCATGGGAAAAAACAAGGCGGAGGAAATGCAGTTCTGGACGAAAGACGAATACAGCCGATTTGCGGAGGCACTCAAAGAGGAACCGCGTTTCTTTGCCGCCTTTGAAACTCTGTACTATACTGGAATGAGGGTAGGAGAATTGACCGCCTTGTATAAATCAGATATAGACACAAAAGCCGGGGTTATAAGGGTCAATAAGTCCTACCAACTGATAGAGGGGGAAGACGTAATCACAGAGCCTAAAACCACAAAGAGCAAGCGGACAATCACAATCCCGCAATTCCTTTGTGCGGAGCTGGAAGATTATATCAGTCGAATGTATGGCCTCGCCGCAGATGACAGAGTGTTTCCGTTTACTAGAAATGTCTTAGAGTATGCTATGCAGCAGGCTTGCGATAAATCAGGCGTGAAGAAAATTAGAATCCACGATCTGAGACACAGCCACGCAAGCTTATTAATAGAGATGGGTTTCAGTCCGGTTTTGATTGCCGAAAGATTAGGACATGAGAGCGTAGAAACAACATTAAATACTTATGCCCATTTGTATCCAAGCAAACAGGAGGAAGTGGCTCAGAAGCTGGAAGAAATGCGCTGAACCGTGGTTCTAAAATGGCTCTATTAATTTAAAAAAATAGTCATATATACCGAAATCGGAAAATATGTTCGATTTAAAATGTTGATGCGCCTAGAAAAATAAGGGTTGAATTTCAAGCCGAATTGCAATAGAATAAAATGTATAGAGTAGAATTTGGGGAGGACTGTGCGATGGGGTTCATGATGATGTTTTTGGTTGAGATTCATGGCGAAATCGCGAGAAGACCCGGATTAGAAGGCTAATGGGCAGGCTGCGGCTTTTTTGTGCTGCAGCCTGTATTTTTGTGAATGAAGCAAAGGAGAGAAAGAAAATGGCGGATTGTAAAAAAGTAGCGGTTATCATGGGGAGCGACAGCGATTTTCCCACTGTGTCCGGCGCGGTAAAGACCTTGAAGTCTTATGGAGTACCGGTGGAAGTGCATGTCATGTCTGCCCATAGAACGCCGGAGGAGGCCGCCCGGTTTTCCTCTCAGGCCAAAGCGGAAGGCTTTGGGGTTATTATTGCGGCGGCGGGGAAAGCGGCCCATCTTGCCGGAGTGCTGGCGGCCCATACTACTTTGCCTGTGATTGGAATTCCGATCAAATCTTCTACCTTAGATGGATTGGACGCCTTGCTGGCCACAGTTCAAATGCCGAAGGGCATCCCGGTGGCTACAGTGGCCATCGACGGCGCGGACAATGCGGCGCTGCTGGCGGTTCAAATTTTAGCCCTATCCTGCGAGGAGCTTTCTGAAAAGCTGGAAACGATGAAGGAACAGATGGCCCAGGGTGTGGCCGCGAAGGATCAGGCTATTCAGGAGAAGGTCAAAGAGCTGTAATTTTCAGGAGGGAAAGCTATGTTGGGAAAGCCTCATGAAGAATGCGGGCTGTTTGGTATTTACAATCAGGATGACCTGGATGTGGCGGAAAAGACCTATTTGGCCCTTTACGCCCTTCAGCATAGAGGGCAGGCAAGCGCCGGAATCGCTGTGAATCAGAATGGAAAGATCAGCTTTCACAAGGATGTCGGCATGGTTCCGGAGGTATTTCATGAAAGCGATCTGGAGGAGCTGGGCCAGGGACAAATGGCGGTAGGCCATGTCAGAGACGCCTCCAATGATAAGAGGGATCGGGTCAGTGCCCAGCCTCTGTCTATGCGGTATGTGAAAGGCCCGCTGGTGATTGCCCACAACGGCGCTCTCAGTAATTTTTCCAAGGTTCGTGAGGAGCTGGAGGAAGGCGGCGCGATTTTTCAGACTACTACCGACGCGGAAATGATCGCCTATACCATTGCCCGTCAGCGCTTGAATACCGGTACCATCGAACAGGCTGTGGAGCTTGCCATGGACAAGCTGGAGGGCGCCTATTCCTTGATTATAATGACCCCCGGAAAGCTGGTGGGAGCCAGAGATCCCCAGGGCTTTCGGCCCTTGGCGCTGGGAAAGTGCGGCAACAGCTATATGCTGGCCTCGGAAAGCTGCGCCTTTGACAGCATCGGCGGGGAATTTATCCGAGATGTAGAGCCCGGAGAGATTATCGTCATCAATAAAGAAGGGCTAAAAAGCGTTAAGGCGAAATGCGGGAGGAAAAGCTCTCTCTGCATATTTGAATATGTTTATTTTTCCCGTCCCGATTCCATTGTAGATGGAGTCAGCGTGAATATCGCCCGCCAGGAAGCGGGAAAAATTCTGGCCAGAGAGCATCCGGTGGAAGCGGATATGGTCTGCGGCGTGCCGGATTCCGGCTTGGATGCCGCCTTGGGCTTCTCCCAGGTTTCCGGTATCCCCTTTGGTTACGGCCTGCTAAAGAATAAATATACGGGCCGGGCCTTTGTCTACGGAAAAAGGGAGCTGGTGGAAAATTCCGTCCGGGTGAAAATGACCGCGCTGAAGGAATCAGTGCGGGGCAAAAGGCTGGTTCTCATCGACGATTCCATCGTCAGCGGCGGCACCAGCGCCTATATCGTCAAGATCCTGCGGGAAGCCGGAGCCAGGGAAGTGCATATGCGGGTCTCTTCTCCGCCTTTCCTATATCCTTGCTATTTCGGTACGGATATCAGTTCCAAGAATAACTTGATTGCCCGGGAAATGGATTTGGAGCAGATCCGCCGCCATTTAGATGTGGATTCCTTAGGCTATCTCAGCATCGAGGGCGTGCGCTCTATCGCCGGAAACAGCCGCTTGGGAATTTGCGACGCCTGCTTCAGCGGTAACTATCCGATTCCGGTTTCCGAGGAGCACAGAGAAGATAAATTCAGCAAAAAGCTGAAAAAATAATATGACAGAATAACGGAGGGACTCTCATATGAAGAGCTTCAGCGACAGCTATAAGGCCGCGGGTGTAGACGTAACCGCGGGTTATCGAGCGGTGGATTTAATGAAAAAACATGTGGCCAGAACGAAAACTGACGGTGCGATTTCCAGTATCGGCGGCTTCGGCGGCCTGTTCCAGCCTAATCTTACCGGCATGGAGCAGCCTATTTTGGTTTCCGGCACCGACGGCGTGGGGACAAAGCTGAAAATTGCCTTTTTGCTGGATAAGCATGATACCATCGGTATCGACTGCGTGGCCATGTGCGTCAACGACGTAATCTGCGTCGGGGCTAAGCCGCTGTTTTTCCTGGACTATATCGCCGTGGGAAAAAACTATCCGGAAAAAGTAGCCGAGATCGTCTCCGGCATTGCGGAGGGCTGCGTCCAGTCCGGATGCGCCCTGATCGGCGGGGAGACTGCGGAAATGCCTGGCTTTTATCCGGTGGATGAATACGATGTGGCCGGCTTTAGCGTTGGACTTGTGGACCGGAAGAAAATGATCGACGGCACCCAAATGAAGGCGGGAGACGCGATTGTGGGGATTCGCAGCTCCGGCGTTCACTCCAACGGCTTTTCCCTGGTCCGCAAAATTTTTAATATTGACGAAAGCTCCGCCAGGCGGTATGTGCCGGAATTTGGGAAGACCTTAGGCGAGGAGCTTTTAACCCCCACTAAGATCTATGTAAAGGCTGTAGAAAGCCTGCTTTCCGCCTGCCCGGTTAAGGCGATTTCCCATATTACCGGCGGCGGCTTTTATGAGAATATTCCCCGCATGATGACCGATGGGCTGACCGCGAAAATTGAAAAAGCGGCGGTACCGGTGCTGCCGGTGTTTGAGGTCATGGTCAAAACCGGAAATATTCCGGAGCGGGACATGTTCAATACCTTTAATATGGGCGTTGGCATGTGCGTGGCTGTGGATAAAAATGACGTTCACAAGGCAGTGGCGGCGATCGAGGCCGCCGGAGAGAAAGCCGTGGTATTGGGCGAGATCGTTTCCGGAGATGAGGGCGTGATCCTATGCTGAATATCGCTGTTTTGGTCAGCGGCGGAGGCACGAACCTGCAGGCTATGCTGGATGCCAAGGCCAGGGGGGAAATCCCTAACGGCCGCTTTGCCTGCGTGGTCGCCAGCAATCCAAAGGCCTACGCCTTGGAGCGGGCAAAAAATGCCGGGGTGGAGACGGAGGTGCTGGTGCGGAAGGAGTTTTCCACCCAGGACGCTTATGACGACGCCTTGCTGGGTCTGCTGGAGAGGCACAATATAGATCTGGTGGTGCTGGCCGGCTTTATGACCATCTTAAGCGAACGGGTGGCCAATGCCTACGCTTACCGAATGATCAACGTCCATCCGGCATTAATCCCTTCCTTCTGCGGACAAGGCTATTATGGTCTGCGGGTCCATGAAGCGGCGCTGGAATACGGCGTTAAGGTTACTGGGGCAACGGTTCATTTCGTCAACGAGGTGGCCGACGGCGGTGCGATCATTTTGCAGAAAGCCGTGAAGGTGCAAAACGGCGACACGCCTGAGATCCTGCAAAAGCGGGTGATGGAGCAGGCGGAATGGGAAATCCTGCCCAAGGCGGTGTCTTTGTTCTGCGATGGAAAAATTAAAATTCAGGCTGGTAAGGCCGTTGTCATAGAGTAGGTTCTGCGGAAAAACGCGGCAAGGGCCGTTTAGAATATTACAAGACGAATCGGCAAATCAAAGCAAATTGCCGCTTCATCCGTTTGATTTAGCGTTATCTGCTCCTATGAATTTTTATCAGCAGGCTTGCGGCACGAATCCTGGAAGCGGCCAGCTGTGGGGAGCGGATGGTGAGAAAGCTTTCAGAACGGCCGCTTGCCTGATAAAGGTCAGCATAACAGCAGGGCCTAAGCGGCTCTTGATTTTGCCGGTGTGATTGAGAAGAGGGGAGAATGTGACTATGAATCCAGTAAAACTCAGCAGGGAGCTTAGCTCCAATACCTATCCAGGCAGAGGCATCGTGCTTGGAAAAAGCCAGGACGGCAGGCACGCCGCCATCGCTTATTTTATTATGGGCAGAAGTGAAAACAGCCGAAACCGGATTTTTTCGGAAAACGACAGAGGCGGTATCAAAACCGAGGCCTTTGACCCGGCTAAGCTGGTAGATCCGTCATTGATTATTTATAATCCGGTGCTGGTTCTGGGAGACGCAACCATTGTCACCAACGGCGACCAGACCGACACGGTTTACGATTTCATGAAAGAGGGAAAGACCTTTGAGGAGGCCCTGCGCACCCGCACCTTTGAGCCGGACGCCCCCAATTATACGCCAAGGATCAGCGGCGTGGTGCGGTTAAAGGATGGCTTTTCCTATCAGCTTTCCATTTTGAAAAGCGCCAACGGCAATCCGGATTCCGTGCAGCGCTTCTTCTTTGACTATGCGCAGCCGGAAAGCGGCGTCGGCCGCTTCATCCATACCTATCGCTGCGATGGAAGCCCGATCCCGTCCTTTGAGGGAGAACCGACTCCGGTGACCATCGAAGGCGATTTGGAGGCGTTTACCAGCAGCGTATGGGAAAGCCTTAACGAGGACAATAAGGTCTCCCTGTTCACTCGGTTTATTGACTTGGAAACGGGAAGCTGCGAGACTAGAATCGTGAATAAAAACCAATAAGGAGGAAAGCTTTTATGGCAAACGAATTAATGCTGAAATACGGCTGCAATCCCAACCAGAAGCCGTCTAAAATTTTTATGAAGGATGGGGGGGAGCTGCCCATCACCGTATTAAACGGCAAGCCTGGATATATCAACTTTTTGGATGCTTTCAACTCATGGCAGCTGGTAAAGGAGCTGAAGCAGGCCACTGGACTGCCGGCGGCGGCTTCCTTTAAGCATGTCAGCCCAGCCGGCGCCGCCGTGGGAACTCCTCTGACGGATACCTTGAAGCAAATCTATTTTGTGGACGATCTGGGAGAGCTTTCTCCTTTGGCCTGCGCTTACGCCAAGGCCAGAGGCGCGGACCGCATGTCCTCCTACGGCGATTTTATCGCCTTGTCCGAGGTGTGCGACGTGCCCACCGCTAAAATTATCCAGCGGGAGGTTTCCGACGGTATTATTGCCCCGGGCTATACCGGCGAGGCCCTGGAAATTTTAAAATCCAAACGGAAGGGCAGCTATAATATTGTTCAAATCGATGAGAACTACCAGCCGGCTCCTGTGGAGCATAAGGACGTTTATGGCGTTACCTTTGAGCAAGGCAGAAATGAGCTGAAGATCGGTCAAGAACTGCTTTCTAATGTGGTGACCCCAAATAAGGATTTGCCGGAAAACGCCAAAATTGATCTGCTGATTTCGTTGATTACCCTGAAATATACCCAGTCCAATTCCGTATGCTATGTGAAGGACGGCCAGGCCATCGGCGTAGGCGCGGGCCAGCAGAGCCGGATCCACTGCACCCGCTTGGCGGGCAACAAAGCGGATATTTGGTATCTGCGGCAGCATCCCAAGGTGCTGTCTTTACCCTTCAAGCAGGACATCCGCCGTCCCGACCGGGATAATACCATCGACGTTTATATTTCCGACGATTACATGGATGTGCTGGCTGACGGTATCTGGGAGCAGTTTTTCACCGTGAAGCCGGAGCCGCTTTCCAGAGAGGAAAAGAAAGAATGGCTGAAAACCCTGAGCGGAGTCGCTTTGGGCTCCGACGCTTTCTTCCCCTTTGGCGACAACATCGAACGGGCTCACCGGTCCGGCGTTCAGTATATTGCCCAGCCCGGCGGTTCTATCCGTGACGATAATGTGATTGATACCTGTGACAAATACAATATCGCGATGGCCTTTACCGGTATTCGTTTGTTCCATCATTAATGGGAGGAAGCCTTATGCGTATTTTAATGGTCGGCTCCGGCGGAAGGGAGCACGCTTTGATCCGCAAGCTGAAGGAAAGCCCACGGTGTGAGGAAATCTACTGCGCGCCGGGCAACGGCGGTATTTCGAAGGACGCCGTTTGTGTCGATATTTCTGCAGAGGATATTGACGGTATTGCGGCGTTCGCTAAAGAAAAAAATATTGATTTGGTGTTTGTGGCGCCTGACGATCCGTTGGCGGCCGGCATGGTGGATGCCTTGGAACAGGCGGGAATCCGGGCATTTGGACCGAGGAAAAACGCCGCTGTCATTGAGAGCAGCAAGGTGTTTTCTAAAAATCTGATGAAAAAATATGGGATACCTACCGCAGGATACGAGGTATTCAGCGAGCCTAAAAAGGCGATAGACTACATTACGGCGCAAAATAAGTTTCCTGTAGTGGTCAAGGCCGACGGCCTTGCCTTGGGTAAGGGAGTGGTCATCTGCCAGGATCTGGAAGAGGCGAAAGAGGCGGTCCACTCTATTATGGAAGACAAAATTTTTGGAGCTTCCGGCAACCAGGTCGTAGTAGAGGAATTTATTACCGGGCCGGAAGTGTCTGTGCTGTCCTTTACCGACGGAAAAACGGTAGTGCCTATGGTTTCCTCTAAGGATCATAAGCGCGCCTATGACGGGGATCGTGGGCTTAATACCGGAGGTATGGGTACTATCAGCCCTAACCCCCATTACAGCGGGGAGATGGCTCAGCGGTGCATGAAGGAAATTTTTCAGCCAACCATCGACGCTATGAGAGAAGAAGGAAGACCCTTCCAAGGCTGTCTATATTTCGGCCTGATGCTGACCCAGGACGGTCCGAAGGTCATCGAGTATAATTCCAGGTTTGGTGATCCGGAAACCCAGGTGGTTCTTCCCCGGTTGAAAACCGACCTTGTGGAGATCCTAGAGGCTTGCATTGACGGCACACTGAAGGAACTTGATATTCAGTGGTCCGATGAGGCGGCTGCCTGTGTGGTTATGGCCAGCGGCGGTTATCCAAAATCCTATCCCAAGGGTATTGAAATCAAGGGCTTGTACGAAAACGGCCAAATCAGCGGCGCTACGGTTTATCACGCCGGCACCGTTTACAGGGACGGCAGATTTTTCACCAACGGCGGCCGTGTCCTTGGAGTGACCGCCTGCGGTGCTGGTCTTGACGAAGCTCTGGAGAAAGCCTATGACGCTGTAGAGAGAATCTCTTTCGACGGCGCCCATTACCGGAAAGACATCGGAAAAATTGGGATTCAATAAGCCGAAATTTGTTTTGGGTTCTGGGGTGCTTTGCAAAAGCGTTGAAATCTTTAGAAAACCACAGAGCGCAGAATGGGATGAGACTGAGAATAAAAGAAAAAGAACAAAACAAAGAAAACACAGTGCAGCAAAGCAAAAAGAGCCGGTGGATTTCCCACCGGCTCTTATATTGCGTCTTTTAAATATTTTTAGCTTTCAGAAGTTCAAAATTCTTTATTTCCTATTTGGCTGTTGAATTCTGGTTGGCTTGAGCCTGTTTTGAATCGTCTTACTCGGCCAGAGCTCTGGTCAGCCAGGCGTCGGCGATGTCCAAAGCCAAATAAAGGCCCGGCTTTTCGCTGGATTTTACGATCTGCTTTCTGGTGCGAATGTTAGGATCGGTATACATTAGCTGCACTGTAACCTTGGTTCCCACATCTAAATCCACCGATTTTTTGGTGTCCTTGACATCCATTTTAATCACGTATTTGTCCGCCATGCTCCCGTAATAAAGGGTTTTTCCGCAGCGGACCAAGGGCTTCCCTTTATAGGTAAGATATTCTGATTTTCCCATTCGTCTAAAACCTCCTGTAAATTTGTCTATTGAAATTTTACGTTTTCAATCTCCTATAAGATAATAATTATAGCACAAAAAAGTAAATTGGTAAAGCACAAAAATAAGGGCTGTAAATAACAGCCCTTATTTTGCTGATATTGGGTAGGTTTTATCCGTCTAAATAAGATTTTAAGAGCACCTGCAGAAGCTCGTCACGGTCAATCCTGCGGATAAGACTGCGAGCGTTGTTGTGTGTCGTAATATAAGTCGGATCCTCAGATAGAATATAACCCACCATTTGATTGATAGGGTTGTAGCCTTTCTCCCGCAGAGCGTCGTAAACGATAGTCAGCACCCGTTTGATATCGCCCTCCCGGTCTGTTCCAAGGGAAAAAGTCATGGTCTTATCATGCATGGAATCACCTCCGATACTGTCATGATACAATAGGAAGCCGAGAATTTCAAGTATAAATTATGAACAAAGTTTCTGCAATGTTTCCGTTAAAAAATTTACCGAATACTTTTACAACGCGTTCTTTAAGCGGATGCAGGGCGGTATTGAAAAATATTCGTCAGCCCGCAAGTCCTTATTAGGGAATAGGAGACACATGCTGCGGGATGGCTTCTCTTTCGGATCACGTCCGCAGCTTTACATCCATTTTTTCCAGCGCCTTCATAATCCGCTTCATGGCGGCGTTGACCTGTTCCTCGCCCAGGGTGCTGTCGGCGGAGCGCAGGGTAATGTTGAAGGCCACGCTCTTTTGTCCCGCGGCAATCTGCTTGCCCTGATATACGTCGAACAGCTTAATGGATTCGAGAATCTGGCCGCAGGCGGACTGAATCGTTTTTTCCAGAGTCAGTACCGGGATGCTTTCCTCGCACAGAAGCGCCAAATCCCTGGTAACCGCCGGGAATTTGGGCAGGGGATGGTACTGCTTTTCCGGAGAGGCGTGGGTGAACAGCAGATCTACATCCAAAGTCACCGCGTAGACTTTTTCGTCAATTCCGTAATTCTCCGCTACCTTGGGATGGATCTGGCCAAAGTAACCCAGCACGTCGTCACCGGCGGAAAGCTTGGCGCACTGCCCGGGATGGAAGGCAAACTGGTCGCGTACAGCCTCGATGTCCCAGTTATACAGGGAAATTTGGTCGAACAGCGCCTCGACAATGCCCTTTACGGTGAAGAAATCCAAACCCTCGCCGCCATAAAAGCCGCAGATCAGCTTGTTCTTTTCCACAGGCAGTTCATTTTCCGCAGTGGGAATGTATTCTCTCGCAATTTCAAACAGATGAGCGGAAGCGTTGCGGTTGTTGTAGTTCCGCTGTAAAATCTCCAGCATAGAGGGAAGAGCTGTGGTCCGCATAATGCTGGTGTCCTCACCCAGGGGATTGCTGATGACCACGCTTTTCCGCAGGGGAGAATCAGCGGGCACCAAAATCTTGTCGTAAGCCTTAGGGGAAACGAAGGAATAGGTCATGATCTCGCTTAAGCCGGCGGCCAGCATGGTGCGGCTGATGGTTTGGTCGAATTTCTGGCGGGCGGAATATTTTCCCTGGGCTCCGCCCCGGATCGAAGTGGAGGGAATCTTATTATACCCATAAAACCGTGCGATTTCCTCGGCAATGTCCGCTTTATGAACCAGATCGGGCCGATAGGTGGGAACGATCACAAGATCACCGTCGAACTGGCAGCCCAGCTTGGACAGAATCGCTCTCATTTCTTCTTCCGAAAGGCTCAAATCCAGGAACCGGTTGATCCAGTCCGCTTCCAGAGGGATTTTGCGAGGCTGGGCCTTGGAGTGATCGTCCATGATAATGCCATCCATCACGTCGCCGGCGTCCAGCAGCTCTACCAGCTCGCAGGCGCGGTTTAAAGCGGGGATACAGTTGTTGGGATCCAGGCCCTTTTCATAACGGGAGGAGGCGTCGGTTCTCATTCCCTGGTCTCTGGCAGTGATCCGGACGGAGCTGCCCAGGAAATTCGCGGATTCAAACACGATGGTGGTGGTGTCGTCCACAATGCCGCTGTATTCGCCGCCCATCACGCCGGCGATTGCTACCGGTTTGCCGGCGTCAGCGATCACCAGCTGATTATCGGTGAGCACATGGTTGGTGCCATCCAGAGTGGTGATTTTTTCGCCGTTTTTTGCCCGGCGTACCCGGATCTTTCCCTCGTCGATGGATCTCAGGTCAAAGGCGTGCATGGGCTGGCCGTATTCCAGCATGACGTAGTTGGTAATGTCCACGATGTTGTTGATGGGACGAACCCCCATAACCCGCAGCCGCTCCCGGAGCCAGCGGGGAGAAGGCTTGACTCTTACGTTTTTCACGATCCTGGCGGAGTAAATGGGGCACAGGTCTGATGCCTCGATTTTCACATCCAAAAGGCCGGCGCAGTCGCCGTGTCCGGCTTTCACTACCGGGGTGTGAAGCTTTAGTTCCTTGTCAAAGGTGGCGGCGGCCTCTCTGGCCAAGCCGATGACGGAGAAGCAGTCCGGACGGTTGGAGGTAATTTCAAACTCTACGCCGGTGTCGTTCAGGCCGATGACGGAACGGATATCCTGTCCCAGCTCGCACTCCTCCTGGAGAACGAAAATGCCGTCCTCGATAGCGTAGGGGAAGTCGTGAGCGGTCAGTCCCAGCTCGCCCAGGGAGCACATCATGCCGCAGCTTTCCACGCCTCGAAGCTTGCCTTTTTTGATTTTGGTGCCGTTTACCAGGGTGGAGCCGTCTAACGCCACCGGAACCTTATCGCCGGCCGTCAGATTGCTGGCGCCGGTGACGATCTGGATGGGCGCCTCGCCGCCGGCGTCTACCTGGCAGACTACCAGTTTATCGGCGTCGGGATGCTTTTCAATGGAAAGCACTTGGCCTACCACTACTTTATCTAATTTTTCGCCTTCGATTTCCCAGCCCTCGACCTTGGAGCCGCTCATGGTCATCGCTTCTGCGAACTCTCTGGGGGACATAGGGTCTAAGGTGACGAATTCGCTGAGCCATTTCATGGATAAGTTCATTTTCTTTGTCCTCCTTCCTTAAAACTGCTTTAGGAATCTCACGTCGTTCTCATAGAACAGACGGATGTCGTCGATATTATAGCGGCGCATGACCACGCGCTCCAAGCCCATGCCCAGCGCAAAGCCGCTGTAAACCTCGGGATCGATGCCGCAGTTGGAAAGCACCTTGGGATGGACCATGCCGCAGCCTAAAATCTCGATCCAGCCCTCGCCCTTGCAGAGACGGCAGCCCTCGCCTTTACAGTTAAAGCACTGAACGTCTACCTCGGCGGAAGGCTCGGTAAAGGGAAAGTGATGGGGACGGAACCGAACCACGGAGTCCTCGCCGTAAAGGCGCTTGATGAAGGTCTCCAGAGTCCCTTTCAGATCGGCGAAGGTGATGCCCTTATCCACCACTAAGCCCTCGATTTGGTGGAACAAGGGGGAGTGGGTGGCATCCAGCGCGTCAGAGCGGTAAACCCGGCCGGGAGAAATGATCCGGATCGGAGGCTTTTTCTGCTCCATCACACGCACCTGCACCGGAGAGGTCTGGGTTCTGAGCAGGATGTTCTCATTGATATAAAAGGTGTCCTGGGTATCCCGGGCCGGATGGTCCTTGGGAATGTTCAGGGCCTCAAAGTTGTAGTAGTCGGTTTCCACCTCGGGACCGTCGGCGATTTCAAAGCCCATGCCGATGAAAATCTCCTTGATCTCATCAAGGACAATGGACAGGGGATGCTTGGCGCCAAACTGGGGGCGCTTTCCCGGCAGGGTCACATCCAGCTTCTCGCTTTCCAGCCGGGCAGCCATTTGGCTTGCCTTGATTTCCGTCAGACGGGTCTCGATATCCGTTTCGATCCAGGAACGGACCTCGTTGGCCAGCTGGCCGATCACCGGGCGCTCCTCCGGAGAGAGCTTTCCCATCTGCTTTAAAATACCGGTGAGCTCTCCCTTTTTCCCTAGAAACCTTACATGAAGCTCGTCGATTTCCTGAGGAAGCTTGGCGTTGGCTAACGCGGCCGCCGCGCGGCTTTTGATTTCTTCCAACTGCTGTTTCATTGTTTTCACCTCATCAATATTGTCTTGGACACGGTCAGGGACGTTTTATCAGCAGGCAATAAAAAAACGCCTGCGCCCCAACAGAAAGGGACGAAGACGTATCTCCGCGGTACCACCCTAATTTTTGCAGCAGAGCAAACACTCTTTCGGCGGATAACGGTGCCGGCCGTCATGGCCTACATAAGAGGTTCAGCCATGCCGCTCCAAAGGGAACTTCATCCTTTTACAGTAATAGCCGGACTTTCAGCATGAAAAACATACCCGGCCTCTCTGAAAAACCGCTCTAAAGGACTACTTCCTTTTTCACTGCGTTCTCTTAGCTTACAAATAAATATACCACTATTTTGTGGATTTTGCAAGAGATTTTTTTCTTAAGCGATATTCACAGTAATTTCATTGTATTCCGAATTTTCTTATGATATACTGGATAGCAGAAAATATTTTGGGAGGAACATCCATGGACGTTTTTGTTGAACAGATTGTAAAAAAGCGCAATACCACGAAGGATATCGCGGTAATTGTGGGCATTATTCTTGCGGCTTTGATTTTATGCTTCGTATTTGCCATTATTCTTCCGGCGCTCGTGCCGATTTTGGGAACCCTTTCCTTGTTTTTGGTGGCCGGTACAATTTTCGGTGCGTATTGGCTGATTTCCAGCATGAATCTTGAATTTGAATACGCAGCGACCAATGGGGATCTGACGGTTGATAAAATTATCCACCGCAGAAAAAGAAAGCGCGTTATTAACCTGGATTCCAAGGACATAGAGACAATGGGAAAATATAAGGCGGCGGATCACGCTCAGAAGCGTTACGACAAACGGATCAATGCCGCGCGGGATGAAAACGCCGAGGATTGCTGGTATCTTACCATGCGCCACAACCAGTTTGGAAATATCCTTTTGACCTTTTCACCAGATGAGCGTACTCTCAGCGCCCTAAAGCCCTTTATTAAGCGTCAGCTGGCGGTGGAGGTGTTTGGCAGAGATGCCTTCCGTCGGACTTGACCTGGTCGAGATTGGCCGCGTTCAGAAAGCGATGAAGCGCAGCCGGTTCTGCCGGAAGATCTTAGGCGGTGAGGAATACCGGCAGCTGGAAAAGCGGGGCTTCCCGCCTCAAAGCGTGGCGGCGAGCTTCAGTGCCAAAGAGGCTTTTTCCAAAGCCATCGGCACCGGCGTCAGAGGTTTTTCCCTTGCCGATGTGGAATTGCTGCGCCAAGAAAACGGAAAGCCCTATTTACGCTTACAAGAGAGGGCAAAGATGACAGCGGAGAAAGCCGGGTTTACGGTTTTCTCCGTTAGTGTTACCCATACGAGGGAATACGCCGCCGTGGCAGTGCTGGCGTATGAAGGATAAAAATAGAAAGAAGAGACTGCTATGTTGATTTTAAATTGTGAGCAGACGAGAAAGCTCGAGCAGTCCGCCGTGGATAACGGCTGCACCTATTTGGGCTTGATGGAGAGAGCGGGCCGGGAGGCGGCGGCTTTCATTCAGCAGGCCCTTTCTCAATTTCGGAGAAAAACCGTGATCCTCTGCGGCAGCGGCAACAATGGAGGAGACGGCTTTGTGGTGGCCCGCTGTTTGGCGGGCTGGAGCGGCGATGTCCTGGTGGTTATGCTAAGCGGACAGCCTAGAACCGGCGACGCACTGACGATGTATCAGAAGGCCCGTGAAACCGCTGGCGTGCGGTTTTCCGGGTATCCGGATGACAGGCTGGATAAGGAAATTCAGGAAGCTGACTTGATTGTGGATGGAATTTACGGGATCGGGTTCCATGGGGCCGTAAAGGAAGAGTATCTGCCAGTGATTCGGTGGACCAATCGATCCGCGGCCAAGGTGGTCAGCCTGGATTTGCCCAGCGGGGTTGCCTGCGATTTCGGTAAGGTAGAGGGAGAAGCCGTTCAGGCGGATTATACGGTTACTTTTTCTGCCTTAAAGCTTTCCCAGGTGCAGTATCCCGCTATGGAATACTGCGGCGAAATTCATGTGGCGAATGTCGGGATTCCTGAAAAATTGTATAGGGAAAGCGGCTTTGAAGCGGAAACCACCGGCCTGTGGGCCCTGGAAAGAATCCTGGCGCCTAGAAAGCTTAATACCAATAAAGGGAGCTTTGGGTATCTGTTGTCCCTTTGCGGAAGCCGGGGGATGGCGGGCGCCGCGGTGATGAGCGCCCAGGCTGCATCCCGTTGCGGAGTGGGCTTGATTGATTTAGCTCTGCCGGAAAGCGTTTATCCTGCCGCAGCGAGCGCCATTAGGGAATCGGTGTTTACCCTTTTGCCGGAACAGGAAAATGAAATATCCATTTCGGAGGCGGAAGCCTTGTTGTCCGGCAAGCTGGCGCATAGGACCACCGCCTGCCTGGTTGGATGCGGCTTGGGAACCAGCCGGGAGGCTCAAAAGCTGGTAGAATATCTGTTGGCCCACAGCAAGGCGCCTATGGTCATCGACGCCGATGGGCTCAACGCTATCGCGGCCGAGCCGGAAATGCTGTCAAAGGCCCAGGCGCCTTTGGTGCTGACCCCTCACCCGGGAGAAATGGCCCGCTTGCTGAAAACTACCGTTCAGGACGTACAGCGCCACAGGCTGGAGTACGCCAAAGAATTCGCTGTGAAGCAGCGTCTGGTTTTAGTGTTGAAAGGAAATAAGACCGTAGTAGCCTGCCCGGATGGCAGAGTCTATATCAATACCACCGGAAACCCAGGTATGGCCAAGGCGGGAAGCGGCGATGTGCTGGCGGGAATCATTGGGGCTTTTTTGGCCCAGGGGATGGCGCCTGAACAGGCGGCGGCAGGAGGTGTTTACCTTCACGGGCTGGCAGGCGACCGCTGCGCTGAGCGCTTGTCTCAGATTGGCATGACGGCGCCGGATTTAATTGAGGAGCTTCCGGCGTTGTTTTTAGAGCTGACGGCAACGAAATAGAAACGAAAAAGAGTGCAGCTCGTTTAGCGCTTATGTTCCATAACTTAACTCAAATCATCCTGTGCCGGAAAGCCTTGAACGAACGAAGCGGACAGTGCGTTCGATGAAAAAAGCGAAAATTGGCGATGGAAAGGAAGGCTGTTTGGGCCGCTCCCAATATTTTTCCAAAGCTTTCCGTGCGGTTCGGCGCTCCAAGATGACGAGCGGTTGAGAAAAATCAGAGCGATTAGGCGGGCTGCTGGAAAACAATATTTATTATTTTGAAAAAAGTCTTGACACTTCCCTTAGGTAAGTTGGTATACTTCCAGTAACAGAGGAGGTGCTGTGATGAAAATGAAGCAGGTTTGTCAGCTTACCGGGCTGACAGAGCGTACCATACGTTTTTATGTGGAAAAGGAGCTTTGCGCTCCCGAGACCCGCTGGATGGACCAGCGCAAATACTATGATTTTTCAAAGGAAAATGTGGAAGAGCTTCGCCAGGCGGCGGAGCTGAGAAAGGCCTATTTTTCTATCCAGGCGATCCAGACAATGCGCAGCAGCCCGGAGCGGATTCCAGAGATTCTCAAAACCTACCGCCAGGGTCTGGCGGCGGACGAGGCTCATAAAAGGAAGCTGTTAGACGTTATGGAACAGATGGATGTGGAGCAAATTGGAAGCGTGGCAGCTTTAGCGAATAAGCTTGAACGGGTATCAGCGGCTCTGTCTTTGCCGCAAGCTGATTTGGCCCCCGAATTTGGCAGGCTGGACGGACTTTCACGGGAAGAAAAGGAAGAGGCGTACCAGGAGTACCAGCGGCGCCGGAAGCGGGATGAAAAAATTGGAAAATTTGTGGTCTTTGGAATCGCGGGCCTAAACGCAGCGGGCAGTCTGGCTTCCTGGATTGTGCGGGCGGATTTTACTTATCTTTTTACATTTTTAGTTCAGGCCGGATTCTCCATCGCCCTTTGCTGCGGGGTGCGCTGGGTCCGCTGGCTGTTTGTGGCGGGCGGCGTGATTGGCGCGGCCTCCACGTTTTTGCTGCTTATACAGGCCGCTGACATCGGCGGGATGCCGGCCTGGTTTTTTGCATATGGTATTTTTGTGCTTTTAGTCTCTGTGCTGACCGGGATATTACTGGCATGGTACCGTCCGGTGAAGGAGTTTTTCTATCAGAAGAAAAATGGTTAAGCGCGTTCTGCTTTGAAGGGGATGGTGCTCTCGTGCGGCGAAAGCGTGAATTGTATACGTCAAGTGCACCGCCCTCGAATCCGGAGCGCCTTAAGGAACCCGGTTCGGAATTTTGACAGCATAAAATTAAAATTGCGGCCCTAAAACAGGAAAGGTAAAAGCCGGATGACTTGTCATCCGGCTTTTTTTACGGTCAAAAACAGAGCTTGCTTAATATTATGGATTAGACAGGAAATATTTTTCTAAACATGATTAAACAGGAGGCTCAAAGGCAAAAATACTAATAGATTCGTTAACGAGCCTAATTTTAGAAATCATTCGGAGCGTGAAAAAAGTGAATATAAAACGCGGAGATATTTTTTACGCGGATTTGAGCCCTGTGGTCGGTTCAGAGCAAGGGGGAATCCGTCCTGTTTTGATCGTACAGAATAATGTTGGAAACCGGTTCAGCCCTACGGTGATTGCCGCGGCAATTACCAGTCAGAAATCCAAGGCGAACCTGCCCACGCATATTCAATTGAGAGCCAACGACAGCGGGCTGTCCCGTGATTCTGTTGTTTTGTTAGAGCAAATCCGTACTCTGGATAAGCGGCGCTTGAAGGAAAAAATGGGAACCTTGAATCCTTATTCCATGCATCAGGTGGACGAGGCCTTATCCATTAGCTTTGGCCTGGACGATGAAAATATTCGAGAGGCTACATAAGCCTCTCTCAACACGAATTGACAGAAAACTCTTTTCCCCCTGTGCTACTATAAATAGCACAGGGGGAAATTGTTTATGACCACGATTTACATAGATATTTTGGTCTGCCTGAACGTTATCGTGAATTATTTTCTGCTGCTTGCGTCCGGAAAGTTCTTGTCCAGGCCGTATAAGCGGTGGAGAATACTGTTGGGCGCCTTTTTAGGCGGCCTTTATTCGTTATATATTCTTTTACCCCAGCTGGCCCAGTGGTTTACCATTTTAGTTGAGCTGGCTATGGCGGCGACCATTACGCTGACAGCCTTTGGCCGAAAGGGCATTTTAAAAACCTGCTCCTGTTTTTTTGCTATGAGCTTTTTATTCGCCGGTTCTATGTTCTTGCTTTGGAAAACTGCGGCTCCGAAAAATTTGATCATCAACAACGGCGTGGTATATTTTCAAATTTCTCCGCTGCTCTTAATCGGAACGACGGTTGCTTCCTATGTGCTGGTCCGGCTCTTTCAGCGGATTACCGGAAGAGCGGTGCCCGAGGAGCTGTTTTGTATGGTTCAGGTGGTTCATAGGGGTAAGCGGGCGGTCTTCCGCGCCAAAGTGGATACCGGCAACCAGCTTCGGGAGCCCTTTTCCCACTTGCCGGTGATTGTGGTAAAGGAGACCGCGGTTTCTCATTTGGCGCCGGAATCCGGTGAAGAGCTTAATTTTAGAATGATCCCTTTCCATAGCTTAGATCAAGAGGGGGTGCTGCCAGGCTTTCTGCCGGATCGGATTATGATAGAGCATGGGAAGGATCACTTTGAATGTCGGGGATATTTAGGCATTTGTAAGCCGAGACAGCTTCCTCCCGACTTTGACGGCCTAATGAACTCAGAACTATTACTATCGACGGGAATGAAGGGGAAAGAGCATGAAAAAGTTAAAAGCCGTGTATCAAAAAATGAAGGAGGTTTTTTTTCGTAGGCTGCTGAAGCTGGAATGGCCGGAGCTTTATTACATCAACGGCCCGGAAACCCTGCCGCCGCCCTTGAGCAGGGAAGAGGAGGACGAAGTGATGGAACGGGTTCGCCGGGGCGAGAAAAACGCCCGGGAGCCGTTGATCACCCACAATCTGCGCTTAGTGGTGTATATTGCCAAGAAGTTTGACAGCAATGGGGCCAGTGTGGAGGATCTGATATCCATAGGAACCATCGGCTTGATCAAGGCGGTTAACACCTTTTGTCCGGAGAGGAATATTAAGCTGGCCACCTATGCCAGCCGTTGTATCGAAAACGAAATTCTGATGTTTTTGCGGAAAAGCAGCCAGCTCAAAAATGAGATTTCCATTGACGAGCCTTTAAATGTGGACTGGGATGGCAACGAGCTTCTTCTTTCCGACATTTTAGGCAGTGATAACGACATTGTCAACCGGGATATTGAGAAAGAGGTGGAGTGCAGCCTGGTGCTTCAGGCGGTTTCCAGGCTGGCGCCAAGAGAGCGGCAGATCATGGAGCTGCGGTTTGGATTATGCGGGCAAAAGGAGCACACACAAAAACAGGTGGCCGACGTGCTGGGAATCTCTCAATCCTATATTTCCCGCCTGGAAAAACGAATAATCGAACGGCTGAAAAAGGATCTGGAGCGGGTGGGATGACTCGACCTCATGACGCCCCGGAAAAAACAGCTGTAAAAAAGAAAATAGGACAGAGGCATGACGGCTGCCCATCCCGGCCCTGCCGGGACCTTAAGCAAGACTAAAAAGACTCGCTGTCAGCAAGCCGTGCGAGAGACGCTGAAATAGCTGCCGTTTACATTATTTGTCCCAAAGCCTATGCGAGAACAGCCTTTATTCTATTTCCCGTTCATTGCGATTGGAGGATTGCCGTTTGTTTTTGCTTCCCTCTGCGCTTAAGGCTTAAGCTGTTTTACTCTTCTCCGCAAGGGCGGTTCCCATTTCGCTAAAAAGCCAAACAAAAAGCTCCCCTCCGGAGCGGTTTCCCAGAAATCAGGGAACGCCTGGCGGGGAGCTTTTTGTTTGGTAAATGATTTTATAAAGGCCCGGCTGAATATATCTTTTATCTGTAATTTCGGAATGGATCCGCAAGGACTTGCCGCCTCTCGGGCTTAGCAGAATAGTGCTGCAAGCTATGCGGCAATTTAAGACAGCAAAAAAGCATAGATCAATTGCTTCTCTGAATTGCTCTTTTAGAAAACAGACGATTCAACCCATTTTTGATTTTCTGCAGCCGATCAATACCGGTTGTCAAAAATCCTGGTGGATTTCTTTTCACTGCGGGGCAGCTCGCCAATTGCCACGGCATGAGGAACAATGGTAATGCCGACCTTTGCCTTAAAGTGGTTTTGCAGATTCAGCTCGATAGCTTTCGCGTCGGCCATGCTGTCCGTCTCAAAGAACAAGGTCATGATATCTCTGCCGTTTAGGTGATCGATCATGACTTGGTATTCGCTGCTGGCGCCCTCCACATCCTTTAGTACCTCGTCGATCTGGCCGGGGAAGATGTTGACGCCCTTCACCTTAATCATATCGTCGGTTCGCCCGATGAGGGTATCGATCCGGGGATAGGACCGGCCGCAGGGACAGTCGCCCTTGAGAAGACGGGTCAAATCGTGGGTGCGGTACCGAATAAGGGGGGCTCCCTGCTTTCTCAGAGTGGTGACGACCAGCTCGCCGCTTTCTCCATCAGGTACGTTCTTTCCGGTATGGGGATCAATGACCTCGAAGTACAGGTAATCGTCCCAATAGTGCATGCCGCATTCGTAATCACAGCTCATAGCGATACCAGGACCGTAAATTTCCGTCAGGCCGTAAATATCGTAAAGCTGGACGCCAAGCTCGTTGGCAATGCGGCGGCGCATTTTTTCGCCCCAGCGCTCAGAGCCGATCACGCCCTTTCTCAGATGGATCTGATCCTTAACGCCGCGCTTGGTGATTTCCTCCGCTAACAGCAAGGCGTAGCTGGAGGTGGCGCACAGCACGGTGCTCTTCATGTCGATCATCATGCGGATCTGCTTGTCCGTGTTGCCGGGTCCCATGGGTACTACCATGGAGCCCAGCAGCTCGGCGCCGGCCTGAAAGCCGATGCCGGCGGTCCACAGGCCGTAGCCCGGGGTCACATGGATTCGGTCCAGATTAGTAATGCCGGCGGTTTCATAGCACCGCTTGAACATTTCCGCCCAGTCTGACACATCCTGCCTGGTATAAGGGATAATAACCGGCGTGCCGGTGGTCCCGGATGAGGAATGAATCCTGACAATCTCCTCCTCGGGAACCGCTTGTAGCCCCAGAGGATAAGCTTCCCTTAAATCGCTTTTGTTGGAGAAGGGCAGCTTTTCGAAGTCCTCCTGGCTTTTGATCTGGTTTAGGTCGATCCCCTCAAACTTTTTCGCGTAAAAGGGGCTGCGCTCTTTGATGCCGGAGAGCACCTTTAAAATGCCCTGAAACTGGCTTTCATTCATCATGGTTATTTTACCTCCTGGGCGCCGAGCTCCAGCGCTTTTAAATTCATCGTTACGAATTTTTGGGGTAGCCGGCTCTCAATGGCCTTTTGAAAGCTTTTCCTTGGGATTCCCAAAGCCCCTGCGGCGCAGGCGGCTCCCAATAGGGCGATATTCAGAACCTTTGCGGAGCCGCAGGCGGCGCAGATTTTTTCTCCGTCCACCACCACAAGCTTTTCCTGGTTTCGGGTTAAGTAATCGATCATTTCCGTACCGTCGTAGGAGGAGCCGGACAGAGACGCGGTCACCGGCTTGATGGCTTTTTTTGTAGTGACCACCACGCCCTCCTCCTTTAAGTAGGGCAGACACCTCACCGCCTCTGCGGGTTCGAAGCCGATGATGATATCCGCCTTACCCTTGGGAATCAAGGGGGAATGGGCTTCCCCGATGCGGACATGGCTCACCACACAGCCGCCCCGCTGGGCCATGCCGATGGTTTCCGCCGTCCGGGCGGGAAATCCTAAATCAATGGCGGCCTGAGCGATCAGCTTAGAGGCTAATACCGTTCCCTGTCCGCCGACGCCGGCCAGCAAAATAGACTTATTCATTACAGCTTCCTCCCTCGATAGCGCCGAAGGGGCAGACCTGGGCGCAGATAGTGCAGCCGTAGCACATAGAAGGCTCGATGACCGCCTTATGACCGCTGTAGGAGATGGCGGGACAGCCTAATTCCTTGATACACCGCTTGCAGCCGGTGCATTTATGTGAATTTACAGTCAAAAGGGGCAAGGGCTTGGATACGGTAATGCAAGGAGCACGGAAGATGACGGCGGCGACGCCCTTGTGTTCCGCCGCGCGTTTCACGGCTTCCTGGGCCTTAGCGAGATCGAAGGGAGAGCAGGTTTCCACAAACTGAACGCCGATGGCTTTTAAAACAGCCTCGATGGATACCTTTTCGCTGATTTCACCCATCATGGTTTGGCCGGTGCCCGGGTGGGGCTGAGAACCGGTCATAGCGGTAGTGGAGTTGTCCAGCACCATCAGCTTGATCTCCGTCTGATTGTAAACCGCGTTGATCACCCCGGGAATCCCGGTGTGGAAAAAGGTGGAGTCGCCGATAAAGGAAAAGTTGATGGCGTCGGGCTCCATGTGGTGGAGGCCTTGGGCCACCGTTACGTCGGCGCCCATGCATAGGCACGTGTCCACCATATCAAGAGGCTGGGCGTTGCCCAAAGTGTAGCAGCCGATGTCTCCGGAAAACACGGCCTTTTTCCCCTTCATAGCTTGCTTGACCGCGTAGAAGGAGGCTCTGTGGGGACAGCCGGCACATAGGACCGGCGGACGGATTGGCAGAGAGGGCGGCGTCTCCCTTGGGGCGCTTGTTTCCGGCCGGCTGATCTGTAAAAATCGATAGATCGACTGCGCTATGGCCTCAACGGAGCTTTCCCCCGCTTTTGAGGCGGTCCCATCCAGCTTGCCGTGGATATTCACCGGCAGATGGTGCTTGCCGCATAAAAGCAAAAGGTTGGTTTCAATTACCGGGTCCAGCTCTTCCAGGCACAGCACGTCTGTGACGCCGTTTAAAAATTCCAGCCCGAGCTTCTCCGGAAAAGGAGTTGGGGTAGCGATTTTCAAAAGGGAATAGGGGGTACCGGCAGGCAAAGAGGAAAGCACCTCCTGAGCGTATTGGTAGGAGACGCCTCCCGCCGCGATGCCAAGCCGCCCCTTGCCGGTAAAGGTATTAAAGCGGTAGCTTGAAAATTCTTCGGACAGAGTTTCCTTCTGTTCCTCCAGCTTTAAGTGATTCAGATACGCAGTGCGGGGGAAAATGACCCACTTACCGCTGTCCTTAACAAAGCCCTCGGGACGGTTTTGATACCGCTGCCCGGAGGTGTCAATGTCGGCGCACGCGTGGCATATCCGGGTAGTAGGACGGAAAATCACCGGCCGGTGGAACCGCTCCGACCAGGAGAAGGCGTCTTGAATCATCTCATAGGCCTCTTCGGGAGAGGAGGGGTCGAATACCGGGATTTTAGCGTATTCCCCGAAATGCCGGGTGTCCTGTTCTGTCTGGGAGGAGATAGGTCCGGGATCGTCGGCCACTACCACCACCATGCCACCCTTGACGGACAAATAATTCAGGCTCATCAGCGGATCGGAGGCCACGTTCAGGCCTACCTGTTTCATGGTGACCATGGAGCGGGCGCCGGTATAGGAGGCACCTGCGGCTACCTCCAGGGCTGTTTTTTCGTTGACAGACCATTCAACGTAAATATCGCCGGGGTTTTCCCTGGCGATGGTTTCCAAAATTTCAGTGGAAGGGGTTCCGGGATAGCCTGATACCAGGTTTACGCCGGCCTTGATGGCGCCAAGGCCTATGGCGGCGTTTCCCATTAACAATTCTCTGGCCATAAAGCTGCCTCCTTTTTCTCTTAAAATATTGTACCCTTATGCAGCTTAATTGTCAACGAAAAGAGGAGCGGAAAGGCTTTCCTGAGCCAAGGACCGGCAGGGCCAAAGGGCCGATATGCCGGTACCAATGTCCTTTGGAAATGCCAGGATTTCGATTACAAGGAAACGCCGGGGACATTTTTGACGTCCCCGGCGTTTCCTGCTGCGATATTGCTTTGAGCGCTTTGTGCTGCGGCTTCTCCGGCGGTGAAGCGGTACCGGACCGAAACCTCTCGAAGAATTCTTTAAATGTGATTTTTAATTCGTTCCAGGCTTCCCTTTTCCAGCCGGCTGACCTGCGCTTGTGAAATGCCGATTTCCTTTGCGACCTCCATCTGGGTTTTTCCCTGGAAAAAGCGCAGGTTTAAAATTTTTTTCTCCCGGGGCCCCAGATTCCGGATGGCCTCCTTTAAAGCGATTTCGTCCAGCCAGTTGTTGTCGTCGTTTTTGTCGCCTACCTGATCCATGACGAAAATAGTGTCGTTGCCGTCGGAAAATACCGGCTCATAGAGGGATACCGGCTCAACGATAGCCTCCAGGGCCAGAACCACATCCTCCTTGGGCAGCTCCAGCTCCTTGGCGATCTCCTCAATGCTGGGCTCCTTGTTGTTCTGTGTGGTCAGACGCTCCTTGACCTGCATGGCTTTATAGGCGGTATCCCTTAGGGAACGGCTGACCCGGACGGAATTGTTATCCCTGAGAAAGCGGCGGATCTCTCCGATAATCATGGGAACGCCATAGGTGGAGAAGCGGACGTCCTGGCTGATGTCAAAATTATCGATGGCTTTAATCAGTCCGATGCACCCTACCTGGAAAAGGTCGTCCAGATTTTCGCCCCGGTTGGTAAAACGCTGAATAACGCTCAGTACCAGCCTCAGGTTGCCGTTGATCAGCTCTTCCCGGGCTTTTTTCTGTTCCTGGGGCGTTCCGTTTTTCATCTGAGTCAAGAGGGCGCGCTTTTCCTTTTCTGTCAGGACCTTCAGCTTGGAGGTGTTTACACCGCAGATTTCCACCTTATTGTAGTTCACGCAAATTCCGCCTCATTTCTTTTTCATTTCCAAATGAGTATTGCCATGTGTTTTTGTGAATATACTGGAAACAAAGGAGGGATTTTATGGCACGGTGCAGAATTGTGGATTTAAGGCATAAGCAAGTGGTCAACGTAAAGGACGGAACCTGTCTGGGATGCGTAGATGACATGGAGATCGATATGGCGACTGCCAAGCTGGTATCAATTATTATTTATGGCAGGCTGAAGTGGTTTGGGCTGCTGGGACGGTGCGACGACATCTGTATCAAATGGGAGGATATCCAGGTCATTGGGGAAGACACGATTCTGGTATGCTACCAGCAATTTCAGCAGCAGCCGAAAAAACGCCGCTTTTTCAACAGAAATACATAGAAAGTCCTTTCCGGCTTCGATGAATTTTTTCTTGCAATTCCCTGCCGGTTGTGATATAATAAACGTCGCGAAATCACACGCTTCGTCTGGCTCATTGGTGCCTTTCGCAGAGGTTTGGGCCGAAATTCAAGGTGAAGCGGAGGTTTAAAACCAAGGAGGATTTATCAAATGGCAGTTGTATCTATGAAGCAGTTATTGGAAGCGGGCGTCCATTTCGGTCACCAGACCAGAAGATGGAATCCTAAGATGGCCGAGTATATCTTCACCGAGAGAAACGGCATCTATATCATCGACCTGCAGAAAACTGTCCGTAAGCTGGAGGAGGCTTACAACTTTATTCGTGAATTGTCCGAAAACGGGGAATCCGTGCTGTTTGTAGGCACAAAGAAGCAGGCTCAGGATTCTGTGAGAGAAGAGGCCGAACGCGCCGGCGCTTATTTTGTCAACGCCAGATGGCTGGGCGGTATGATGACCAACTTCACCACCATCCGTCACAGAATCGATCGTCTCCGTCAGCTCCGCGCGATGGAAGAGGACGGTACCTTTGACCTGTTGCCGAAGAAAGAAGTTATTAAGTTAAAATTAGAGATTGAAAAGCTGGAGAAGTTCATGGGCGGCATTAAGGATATGAAGAAGCTGCCTGGCGCCCTGTTTATTGTAGACCCCCGCAAGGAGAGAATTGCCGTTGCGGAAGCCAAGAAGCTGGGAATTCCGATCGTAGCTATCGTGGATACCAACTGCGATCCCGATGAGATTGATTACGTTATTCCTGGAAACGACGACGCGATCCGCGCCGTGAAGCTGATTTCCGCCACTATGGCCAACGCCATTATCGAAGGCCGCGAAGGCCAGATGGGTGCTGAAGATGCCGAGGCCAAGGAGAACGAGACCGACGAAGAAGCGGCGGCTGAATAAGAGAAAGGGAAAAGGGGTTCAATCCGTTGAACCCCTTTCTTAAAAGCAGGAACAAAAGAGATTTTATAAAATTGGAGGAAATAAAAATGGCAGCATTTACAGCAAAAGACGTAGCGGCTTTAAGAGAGAAGACCGGCTGCGGTATGATGGATTGCAAAAAGGCGCTGACAGACGCCGAGGGTAATATGGAAAAGGCGATTGACCTTTTGAGAGAAAAAGGTCTTGCCGCCGCTACCAAGAAGGCCGGCAGAATTGCGGCTGAGGGCGTAGCGTTCGCCTGCACCAATGATGATAATACCGCAGGCGTCGTGATCGAGGTTAACGCTGAGACTGATTTTGTGGCGAAGAATGCGGAATTCCAGAACTTTGTGAAGATTTGCGCGGATACTGTTATGCAGGAGAATCCTGCTGATTTGGATGCCTTGCTGGCCTGCAAGGCGGCTGGCACCGATATGACGGTGGAGGCCCTGGTGCAGGATAAGGTGCTGACCATCGGCGAAAACATTAAAATCCGTCGTTTTGTCCGTTACGAAGGCGTAGTCGCCACCTATATTCACGGCGGCGGAAGAATCGGCGTGCTGGTAAAGTTTGACACCACACCCGAAATTGCCGCGAAAGAGGAATTTAAGGCGTATGCCAAGGATATCTGCATGCAGGTTGCCGCCGCGAACCCGAGTTATCTTAACGAAGCCTCCGTTCCCGCCGATGTGATCGAGCATGAGAGAAAGATTCTCACCGAGCAGGTGATCAACGAGGGCAAGCCGGCTCAGATCGCTGAAAAGATCGTAAACGGCAAGATGGGCAAATACTATAAGGAAAACTGCTTGGTGGATCAGCTCTTCGTTAAGGATGGCGATTACACTGTCGCAAAGTATACCGACAAAATCGGCAAGGATTTGGGCGGCAAAATTGAGATCGTTTCCTTTGTCAGATATGAAAAGGGCGAGGGGCTGGAGAAGAGAAGCGATAATTTTGCTGATGAAGTCGCCAGCATGATTAAATAAGCTCATTATGATTGTAATTGAGAGCGCTAAAAATTCTTTCGGATTTTTGGCGCTCTTTTTCTTTTTCGGTTAATTCAGCGGTTGCTTAAATACGTGAAAATTTGTAGGATTTCATTTTCTGCTATTGACATTCTAATGGATTTGTAGTATCTCAATGATAGGGAAAAGCCCAGTTTTAAATAAACGCCGAAGATTGTCGTTAGGAGGACTGTTTTTCATGTACCTGGAAGATTTATTCGGATTAAAAGGAAAAGTAGCCGTTGTTACAGGCGGCGCTAGAGGAACCGGAAAGGTAGTGGCCCAAGGGCTGGCTAAAGCAGGAGCGAAGGTAGCTGTTTTGTGCCGTTCCGGCGCAGATGAAACCGTAAGCCTGATCAAAAAGGAGGGCGGAGAGGCTGTATCGATTGTGACGGATGTTTCCGTGGAGGATCAGGTGAAGGCTGCATACGCTCAAATTTTAGATCGTTGGGGTTCACTGGATATCGTATTTAACAACGCCGCGATCGGCGATCATAAATCCTCCTTAGAGGTCACTGTCGAGGAATTTCGAAAGGTGGTGGATGTCAACCTAACCGGCGAGTTTATTGTCGCTCGGGAAGCGGCCAGGATTATGGTGGAGCGTGGAATCAAGGGCAGCATCATCAATATGGCTTCCATGTCCGGCAGCGTGGTGAATATTCCCCAGTGGCAGTGCTCCTATAACGCCTCCAAAGCGGGAATTATCCATATGACCAAATCCCTGGCAGTGGAGTTTGCCGAATATGGAATCCGTGTCAATTGCTTAAGCCCCGGATACATCGGCACAGAGCCCAATAAAAGAACTCCTAAGGATATGATGGATGTGTGGCTGCGAATGACCCCTATGAAGCGTATGGCGGAGCCAGAGGAAATGGTTTCCGCAGTGTTGTATTTTGCCAGCGGCGCATCCGGCTATACAACCGGCAGCGAGTTGATTGTAGACGGCGGCTATAGCTGCATTTAACCATAATAAAAAAGCCTTTGACGCTATCAGACAGAAGCGTCAAAGGCTTTTTTATTGGTTACAGCTGTTATACAGCATACAGTGATTTACTCAATAGATTTGACGAGGAACGAAGAAGTCCTCTATTGCTGCGCGCCTGCCTGCGCGGCATGAAGATGGCTGAAATCGATTTCCTTTTCAATGTTATGCCGATGCATATAAACGCTTTCCACAATTCCGACGCCAAGGTACAGACACGCCACGGAGGAGCCTCCTGAGCTGAAAAAGGGAAGAGTAATGCCGATTACCGGGAGCAGACCCAGGCACATGCCTACGTTGATGACAGTCTGAACCGCCAGCATAGCGAAAAAGCCAAAACAAAGGAATTTACCTAGGTCATCCTTGGCGGAAAGAGCGTTCATGACGCAGCGGAGCATCAGCAGCAAAAGCAGTCCCAGCAGGACGACGCACCCGATAAAGCCCAGCTCTTCTCCGGCTACAGAGAAAATAAAATCATTTTCCTGATAGGGAACCGACCCTGCCGCTACCCGGGGGCCTTCATAGTAGCCCCGGCCATACATTTCGCCGGAGGCGATAGAAATTTTTCCTTGGAGCTGCTGGTAGCCGAACCCATTGGGATCGGATTCCAAATTAAACAGAGTCCAAAACCGCATTTTTTGATCCTCATTTAATACAGAATTCCATAAAATCGGAATACTGACTCCGGCGCAAATGATTAAAGCTAAATAGTATCTAAGCTGAACGCCGGCTACAAAGGTCATAATCAGGAACATAAAGCCAAACACCAAGGCGGTGCCGTCATCGCCCATAAAATGGATTAGTCCAATGGGAACCAGCGCGTGGAGGCACAGCGTCATAACCCCTAAAAAGGTTTTCAGCTTGTTTCGTTCCTTCAATACGGCCAAGTGCTTGGCGAAGGTGACGATAAAGAAGATTTTTACCAACTCTGACGTTTGAAAGGTTCTGCCGGCGATGCGGATCCAAGCCTTGTCGTCGGTGCCCGCAACTTGGATTCCAAAGATGGAAGTGTAGACCAGCGCCAAAACCCCAACCGCGGCGAAAACATACCAAAATTTACACACCACATTGTAATCCATCAGGGAAATCACAACGGCGCAGATATAGCCCAGACCTACCGCTAATATTTGGGTAGCCAAAAAGCCCTTTTCCGAGTCGGCGGATCGGGAAACCGAGTTGATCAGGGCAAAGCCGTAGACAGACGCGGCGATGGTTAAAATCCAGAAAATGTAATCGGTGCGCTTGAAAAAACCGCCGACCGCGCCTAAAAATTTTTTCATAGAAAACCTCCAGTTTTAGGGGGACATTTTATTTTACCTCAAAAGAGATCAATCATGAACGAAGATAGATATTTGTTTCATTATAGTATTTCTCAGAAGCAAGTTCAAGTAAAATACTTTTAACAAATTCTAAAATCTGCCGGTTTACGCTGAAAACCGGTTGTTTTTTCAAAGAAACCAAGAAAAAACAAGAAACCGATGGTTTCCGCTTTTTTTTACGAGAAATTTATGATATAATTTTTTGAGAATGATTTCGAGTGAGGAGATTGGGACTATGTTAAGCGATATTCAAATTGCGCAGCAGGCGGTCTTGAAACCAATAACAAAGATCGCCCAGGAGCTGGGTATTGAGGAAGAGGAGCTGGAGCCCTACGGCCGTTACAAAGCCAAGGTTAACGACAAGCTTTTCCAACGGGTAAAGGATCGGAAGGACGGAAGGCTAGTTTTAGTAACCGCTATTAATCCGACGCCGGCAGGCGAGGGAAAAACCACCGTCACCACCGGTTTGGGACAGGCTATGGCGAAAATCGGAAAGAAAGCGGTTATCGCTTTAAGAGAACCTTCACTGGGTCCGGTGTTCGGTGTCAAGGGAGGCGCCGCGGGAGGCGGTTATTCTCAGGTGCTCCCGATGGAGGATATCAATCTTCACTTTACCGGCGATATGCACGCCATTACCGCCGCGAACAATCTTCTGTGCGCTTTGCTGGACAATCACATCCACCAGGGAAATTCCTTGAATATCGACCCCAGAAGGATCCTGATTAAGCGCTGCCTGGATATGAACGACCGTGAGCTGAGAAATATCGTAGCCGGCTTGGGCGGCAGGATCAACGGCGTTCCCAGAGAGGATGGCTTTGTCATCACCGTGGCAACGGAGATCATGGCGATTCTCTGCTTAGCAAGTGATCTCATGGATTTAAAGCGCCGTTTTGGGGAAATCCTGGTGGCTTATACCTATTCCGGAGAACCGGTTTACGCTAAGGATCTGAAAGCGGAGGGAGCTATGACGGCGCTGATGAAGGATGCTGTCATGCCCAATCTTGTGCAAACCCTGGAGGGAACCCCGGCCATTATGCACGGTGGTCCGTTCGCCAATATTGCTCATGGCTGTAATTCCGTGCGCGCGACGAGGCTTGCGCTGAAGCTGGCGGATTACTGCATTACGGAAGCGGGCTTCGGCTCCGATTTAGGAGCGGAGAAGTTTTTCGACATCAAGTGCCGGCTGTCCGGTTTAAAGCCCTCGGCGGTTGTTCTGGTCGCCACTGTTCGGGCTTTGAAATACAACGGCGGCGTGCCGAAGGCAGAGCTGAGCGCTGAAAACCTGGAGGCGCTGGAAAAGGGCGTTGCTAACTTGAAGGCTCACATTGAAAATATGAGAAAATATCAGGTCCCTGTGGTAGTTGCTATCAATCGCTTTTTGTCCGACAGCGACCGGGAGCTTCAGCTCATCGAAAAGACCTGCGCTGACTGCGGTGCGGATTTCGCCATGACGGAGGTGTTCGCCAAAGGCGGAGAGGGCGGCAAGGCTTTGGCTCAAAAGGTGGTCGCGGCTTGTGAAAAGCCGTCTAACTTTACACCGATTTATAGCGGCCAGCTCACGATTGCGGAAAAGGTAGAGACCCTGGCAAAAGAAATTTATGGTGCCGATGGGGTGACTTATACGGCTGCCGCGCAAAAGGCTTTGAAGGAAATCCAGGCGCTGGGCGGCGACAGGCTTCCCGTTTGCGTTGCGAAGACCCAGTATTCTCTGTCCGATAATCCCGCCTTGCTTGGCAGGCCGAAGGGCTTCCAGATTACCGTCAGGGATATGAAGCTTTCCAACGGTGCCGGCTTTGTAGTGATTTATACTGGAGACATCATGACCATGCCCGGTCTTCCGAAGGTGCCGGCGGCGGAGAAAATTGACGTTACCGCTGACGGCGTGATTGAAGGGCTGTTCTGATGAGCGGAAAAATTTGTGTGGAAAGCCGTTCTCCGGCCCAAACCGAGCTGATAGGGGAAAAGCTGGCGGCCCAGTTGTCAGGCGGTGAAGTGATTGCCCTTTACGGCGGCCTGGGAATGGGAAAGACCAATTTTGTCCGCGGCTTGGCAAGGGGCCTTGGAGTGGAGGAAGGGGTGTCCAGTCCGACCTTTGCTTTGGTGAATGAGTATCACGGCCGTCTGACCCTGTACCATTTCGATATGTATCGGGTGACAACCTGGGAAGACCTTTACTCCACCGGCTTTTTCGATTATTTGGATACCGGCGCCGTGCTGGCCGTCGAATGGAGCGAAAACATTCAGGAGGCCTTGCCGGAGGATTCTATTCAGGTAGAGCTCCAGCGGGGCGGGACAGACACAGACCGGCTTATTACCATAGAAGGAATCAATGGCTTATGAAAATATTTGCGATAGAATCCTCCGCAAAATCGGCCTCCGCCGCTTTGATCGACGGCGGTGTGCTGTTGGGAGAGTTTTATATTCATACCCAGCTGACCCACAGTGAGACGCTGATGCCCATGGCGGAGGCGCTGCTTCAGAACACCAGGGTTCCTCTGGAACAGGTGGATGTGTTTGCTGTTTCCGCCGGCCCAGGTTCATTTACCGGGATCCGGATCGGCGTGGCGGCGGTAAAGGGAATGGCAATGGCCGCCTCAAAGCCTTGCGCGGCGGTTTCCACCCTGGAAGCGATCGGGGAGAATTACCGGAGGCAGGAGGCGCTGGTGTGCGCGGTGATGGATGCCCGGTGCAATCAGGTATACAACGCACTGTTCGACTGCGAAAGCGGTGAGGTCACCCGCCTTTGCCAGGACAGGGCGCTTTCAATAGAAGATCTGTTTACTGAACTGGCGGAGACCCCGGCATACCGGGAAAAGAAAATTGTATTTGCCGGCGACGGCGCCAGACTGTGCTTTGACAGGCTCCAGGGGAGACTGGAGGCTAGGCTTGCGCCAGAGCTGTTACGATATCAAAAAGCGTCGAACGTAGCTTTTGCGGCCTTAAGAAAGGCGGAAAATGGACTGCTGTTAACAGCGTCGGAGCTGATGCCGGTGTATCTAAGGCTGCCGCAGGCTACCAGAGAGCTGAACAAACGGAAAGGAGCGAGTCAACAATGATCGCGTTAGGAGCGGACCATGGCGGTTACCGTTTGAAAGAAGCGGTAAAGGCTTATTTAGAAGAAAAGGGAATCCCATATAAGGATTTCGGAACCGACAGCGAGGAATCGGTGAATTACGGACCTTACGCTTACCGGGTGGCCCAGTCTATTGTATCAGGGGAATGTGAAAAGGGCGTGCTTTGCTGCGGCACGGGGATCGGAATCTCCATCGCGGCCAATAAGGTGAAAGGTATTCGCGCGGCAGTGTGTACCAATGAATTCTGCGCGGAAATGACCAGGCGCCATAACGATGCAAATATTCTGGCGATGGGCGGCCGTGTGATCGACGAGAAAACCGCGGTGAAGCTTGCGGATATCTTTTTAAATACTCCCTTTGAGGGCGGTAGGCATTTAGAGCGGATTCAGCAGATCGCCGCCATTGAGAACGGAGAAAAATTGTAGGAGGCGTTGAAAAATGGAAAACCAGGTATTTGTCATGGACCATCCTCTCATTCAGCACAAGCTTACGTTCCTCAGGAGCAAGGATACCGGATCCAAGGAATTTCGGGAGCTGGTCAGCGAAATCGGTATGCTGATGTGCTATGAGGCCACCAGGGATTTACCTCTGGAGGATGCGCGGATTGAAACTCCCATTGGTCCGGCCACCACAAAGGTAATTGCCGGTCGCAAAATGGCCTTTATCCCGATTCTGCGGGCGGGCTTAGGCATGGTGGACGGCGTATTGGCTTTGGTGCCCGCGGCAAAGGTAGGTCATATCGGCCTTTACCGGGACCCGAAAACCTTGAAGCCGGTGGAGTATTACAGCAAGCTGCCCAGCGATATTACCGAACGGGATGTGATCGTCCTGGATCCGATGCTGGCTACCGGCGGCTCCGCGATCGATGCCATCGGGATTATTAAGCGCAGCCATCCCAAGAGCATCAAATTTATGTGCATTATCGCCGCTCCCGAAGGGATGAAAGCCTTTACCGAGGCCCATCCGGATGTGCCGGTTTACTGCGCGGCGATGGATGAGCGCCTTAACGACCACGGCTACATTGTTCCCGGCCTTGGCGACGCGGGAGACCGCATTTTCGGCACTCTCTGAGGAATGTTATCTGGTATTCGGGAATTATCTGCTTGTAAAGATATTTTAAGGAATCTGTCAGGCATAAAACCTATAGAGAAAAGGAAACACCCAGCGCCTAGTTTCAGCGTTGGGTGTTTTTTGCGTTATTTTATCGGAGCCTTATGCGCTTGTCAAAGCTGCGTGCTGACCCAGAAAAGTCAAAAGAAGGCTGACATCAGAGAGAATCGAGCATTGCGTCGACGCCTTCGTCTGTGGAGAGGTCGTACGCTCCCGGCGCCTTGCTGAGAGACCAGTTTTCTACATGGCGGATCGTTTCCTTGGGCTCCATACGGTAAAGCGGGCTTAAAGTTTTGATTTCCAGCATTTTATCATCGGTATAGACCTCAAAGGAGGAATTAAAATCAGGATACCGGGCGCTTTTATTGTGGACGTAATGCTTCACAAAAAGGAGTCCCTGATTCAAGTAGGCGGCCCAGTTGGAATAGTTGTTGGTGCCCATACGGAAAGGATTAGAAAAAGTGGGATTCTGCCGAACAGTGATATATTTTTCCCTAAAATCGATCCGGCTGTCGCTGACTCGGGTATAGGGCCAAAAGGCATAGCTTCTGTTGGGAATATATGGGCTTTCCTCGGTTGAATTCTGAGGAATGACCAGGGTTCCGCCAGGACGGAGCATCGTGCAGCCGGAAAGGCCCTCCAGCATAGAATCCTTTACTAAATTTTGCGCGGAGTGAACTACCATCATATCCTTGGCATTGTCGGACATCATGATTTCCATCGTGAGGGCAAGGCCGTTTTCCTCCTGCGGAGGCTGGGTAAAGGACACGCTCTCAGGCAGAATGGCGTAAATCACAGGCTTATTATCCGGGTAGTAGGATTCAGGCATTCTTTCAGGACTTGTCCAGAGGCGGTGGCCTCCGTAAGCAAAATATTGGGCGTTTTCTCCGTAGTGTTCCTGTAGAATTGGTTCGGCGCGGCGGTATTCCCGGTTCAGATCGTTGTAAAGGACATTTTCTCCGCCGATGAAGCCGAAATAAATAATACGGGGACCTACGTCGATGGTGACGACTGCCTCAATCATGCCGTTACTGACAGAAAGGCAGTTGCCGTAATTCTCAAATTCCAATTCCTTGATTTCACATGCCATGGAAATCACTCCTTTTTGAGTCTGGCGCTAAGAACGCTGCCTGGCGGCACTGCTGGTAAAATCCAACCCGCAAGGCTGGATCTCAGGAGAAGACAGCGAGTAAAGATCCTCGGCCCGGCTCCCCAGCTGGGCAATAGTCAAAGCGCCTTCTGCCAATTTTTTTAAATCGCCGCCGCGCATGACGATTGGCAGTGAAGCGGTGCGGCGGGCGGTTCTTAAAATTTCGGTACCCTTATCATTCCAGCCCAAAACCCGAAGGTAGGGAGGAATCTGTGAATTATAATCACAGGTCATTTGTAAAAATGCCGATACTATTATACGCCGAATTCTGGCGTGTGTATACCGTTTTGTCTTAATTTCTGCAAATAATTGGTCTAAGGATGTCGTTTTCCTTACCGCTGAAGCGATTCGATACTCTAATCCTTCTGAAACGTCAGGCAGTTTCGCCAGTTCCTCGGGGGAAAGATTGCGTAGAGCCGCCAAAATAGGCCGCTCCAGTGCGGCTAAAGAGCAAGGAGCCCTTCCGGTCTGAATTTCCTCCAGAAGAATCGTAAGCACAGACTCCGGAATAAAACTCTTTACGCCATCATAATCCTTTCTTAACAGGCGGGCGCGCAGATAGGAAGCGCTGGCAAAGCCGCCGGAACCCCTCGAAGGCTCGGATGCATCGTGAGAAGCGCCGGCCCTTGAGATTGTAATTGGCTGAATTGGGGAGGAAAGCAGGGTCAGAGCTTTACAGTATTCGATTGCTAGAATATTGTTGGGTTCCTGAAACAGCCGGGAAATGTCTGAGCCAAAATGAGCCTCAATTGCTTTCTCTCTGGCCGAGGGATAAGAAAATCCCTCTGAAAGCAGAAGCCGGATTTTTTCCTGAATCAACGGAGAGACAGCGGCCTCAGCGGCCTGGAGCAAAGGAGAGGTTTCCCCTAGCTCGCTGCCGAAGCTGAGCAGATCCACACAGCCCAGCCCGTGAGCCAGGGCTACACCGCCTCTTGCAAAGCCTTCCGCACTGGACATGCACCAGGGAAGGGGCAGCTCCAGCACTAAATCCGCGCCGCAGGCCAGGGCGCATTTGGCTCTGGACCATTTGGAAAACATAGCCGGTTCGCCCCGCTGGACAAAGCTGCCGCTCATAATGGCCACAATATGGGTGGCGCCTAGGGAACGGGTTTGGGCCAGGTGATAGGCATGCCCGGCATGAAACGGGTTATATTCGCAGATCACCGCCGCAACCTTGGAAGTATTATCATTATGAATCATAAAAATACGCCTTCACATTTTTAAAATCGTTTCCGCTTATCGCCAAAAAGTTGGAAAAGTCGCGTTTTTCCAAGGGATTGTCCTTGAAATCATTTCTGTAATGTATTATTATATTACTGTAAGTTTTTAAGGTTTGCAAGCAGCCTTTGGATAAAACTTCAATTTAACATCAAATAGGGTTTTAGGAGGAAATGTTTTGAAGATTCTGGTAATCAATGCTGGCAGCTCATCCCTGAAGTACCAGCTCATCGACATGGATGACGAATCCGTTCTGGCAAAGGGAAATTGTGAGAGAATCGGAATGGAGGACGGTATTTTTACCCATAAGACCAACGACGGCCGGGAAAAGCATGTCACGGTTTCTATGCCGGATCATACCGCCGCCTTTACTCAGGTGAAAAACGCTTTGATCGATCCCGAGGTGGGAGTGCTTAAGTCTTTGGACGAGGTTTCCGCGGTAGGCCACCGCATCGTACAGGGCGGCGCGCTGTTCAGCAAGTCTGTTCTGGTAGACGATAAGGTTATAGAGGGCATTGAAAGCCTGATTCCCTTGGCTCCTTTACATAATAAAGCGCACGTCCAGGGCATCCGGGCCTGCATCGAGGTGTTCGGCAAGTCTGTGCCCGAGGTTGTTGTATTCGATACGGCTTTCCATTCCACCATGCCGCCAAAAGCATACATGTATCCCATTCCTTATGAATATTATGAAAAGTATGCGGTTCGCCGTTACGGCTTCCACGGAACCTCTCACCGCTATGTCAGCCACCGCTGTGCGGAACTGATGGGCCAGGATTTGAAGGACCTGAAGATGATTACCTGCCATTTGGGCAACGGTTCCTCCATTTCGGCAATCCAGGATGGAAAGGTGATCGACACCAGTATGGGACTGACTCCCTTGGACGGTTTCATGATGGGCAGCCGCACCGGTACCCTGGATCCCTCTGTGGTAACCTTTGTCATGGAAAAGGAAAATATTACGCCTCACGATATGAGCGAGATGCTGAATAAAAAATCTGGTATGCTGGGCATTTCCGGCGTTTCCAGCGACGACCGCGATGTGACGAAAGCCGCCCGGGAGGGAAATCCCAGAGCGATTTTGGCTCACGAGATGCTGGAATACGAGATCACGAAATTTATCGGCGCCTATGCCGCGGCTCTGAACGGCTGCGACGTGATCGTATTCACCGCGGGCCTGGGAGAAAACCAGGCTCATCACCGCCAGGTGATCGGCGACGGCCTGACCTATTTGGGCGTTAAGATCGACCCGCAGCTGAATGAGGAAATGATCCGTGGGAAAGAGGGCCTGATCTCTACGCCGGATTCTAAGGTAAAGGTGTATGTCATACCAACCAATGAGGAGTTGGTGATTGCCAGAGACACCAAGGAAATCGTGGAAGCCCTTTAAGCTCTTTTCCTAATGGTACGCATCGGCGCGGTTGGCCGGTAAAAACCAAAGCATGTCTAAAGCATCAGTAAGGAGTTTGGAATTTACTGATGATTGATAAATTAAATTAGTTTGGAGGTACTTAATTATGTTCTGTCCTCAGTGTGGTAAAGAAACAGCCAGTGGAAATTCTGTTTGCGAGCATTGCGGCGCCCCCTTGTGGGCGGATACCAACGCTCCCCAGCAGCCACAGGCTACGGTAGAGCAGGCCCAGCAGCCTGTGGAACAGCCTCAGGCTCCGGCAGCTCCCGCGGAGAACCCGGTTCCTCAGCAGCCGGTCGCTCCCCAGCAGCCCTATAATGCGGTTCCGCCCCAGCCTCCCGTGGCGCCCCCTCAACCCCCGGTTTATCCTCAACAGCCCTATAACGCGGTTCCGCCTCAGCCTCCCGTGGCGCCTCCTCCGGCTTATCCGCAGCAGCCCCAGCAGCCGGCGCCTCACATCAGCAACTATCTGGCGTGGGCGATCGTTTGTATTTTTCTGTGCTGGCCTCTGGCGATCCCCGCTATTGTATATGCCAGTAAGGTAAATAACCTGATTGCGATGGGCGACTATGAGGGCGCTATGAACGCTTCGAAAAATGCCAAAACCTTCTGCATTATCGCTACCGTTTTGGGCGCGATTGCCATTGTGCTGGGAATTATTGGCGGTATTATTGGCGGTATGGCTGCCTCCTCTTATTATTACTATTATTAATCCATGAGGTCTAAAAACCCTTTTAAAAGGTATCCAAGGACTGCGTTTGCCGTGCTGGTTTTTCTCTGCGCGGCAGGCGCCGTCTTTTTGTACTTTCATAAGCCTGGGGAAATCAGCTGGATGCCGCCTTGCTTTTTTTATGAATGGACAGGTTTTTATTGCATTGGCTGCGGTACGGGCCGGATGTGCTATTCGCTGCTTCACTTGGATATCGTAACTGCGGTGCGGTGTAATATATTGGCTCTTATTGCGGTGCCGTTAATTGGCTACACCATGCTTCGTTACGGTATTAAGATATTCACTGGCTGCGATAAGCTGCCAAACCCGTGGTACCACCCGGGCTTTAGTCGGGTATTGGTGTTTTTGCTGCCCGCTTTCTGGATTTTGAGGAATATTCCGATTGAGCCTTTTATTTGGCTCGCTCCTATTAGCATTTGACAAAATAAAAAGCTGCGGCATACCATTTGCCGCAGCTTTATTTTGTCAGGCGTGGTGGCCTTCGGCAACGGTATCGTGTTCCCGGAACAGTAGGGAAATACACCAGATAGCCGCCAGCGCCACGATCGTGTAAATGATCCGGCTGATAATAGATCCCTGGCCTCCGCAGATCCAGGCCACCAAGTCAAACTGGAAAATTCCGATCAGGCCCCAGTTGATGCCGCCGATAATGGTTAAGATCAAAGCGAGTTTATCAAGCATGGGTTTCACTCCTTTTTAGAATAAGCGGATTTCCGCTTACTCCTAGTATGGCCGGTAATTTCTCCGTTATACGGCGCAGTGGGAAAAGAGAGCTTATGAAATCTGAGCATGAGAAAGGTTTTCCGCTGTTGGAAGCCGTGTCTAAATTTTATTGAAAGAAAAATCCGATAAAAATACGAAAGGCAAGGCTTACCGATGAATTTATTTTATCCCAAGACCCTAATGATATTTTCGAATGGCTTCCATAAAATAAAAAAGCGAAAGATTAAAAAATCTTTCGCTTTTTTATTGGGTTTGCTGTTCGTTTTGCCCGGCCTTTTTCGCTTTCTGCGCCTTGATGATTTTCAGCCGTGAGAAATCCTCACGGCTTTTTTCGTCTAAAGCGCTGGTAATCATTTTCACCGTTGCCTCAAATCTGGGAATCATAATATTTTTCAGCGCATTTGCGCGTTTTTGTGTTTTTTTAATGGCATCCGCCAGCCGGTAAACGCTGTTTTCGATTTCCGCTAACTCAGCAGTCAATTCTTTCACCCTGTGGAATCTGGCATATGCCTCATCCAGCATTTCGTTGGAGGAGATCAGGCCATAGGGAATATGGTTATCCTCTCGGTCGTCGATAGATACAATAGGGATTTCCACGCCCATGACGCTGCGATAGGATAAGCCAAGGGATTCCTCCTCGGGCACCGTTCCGGCCAGCTCCTCGCAGATCCCCAAGGTAGTGTTTGCGCGCTGCAAGGCTAAGTAAGCCTTGGAATAGGTGTCGTCGATGGTATTCTGAATTTCCGTCGCCCGGTCGATTAGGGTCATCATTTCCCGAACTAGAATATTCCGTTTCCGATCCAGAAGGTCGTATCCGGTTTTGGAAAGGGCAAGGGATTTCTTTGTTGCCATCAGATTGCCCTTTGTGGGAGCGGTTTGTATACTCAACGGAAAGTCACCTCGCTTTACTGCTTACTGCGCCTCATTAAATGATTTTACCTGGCTGGTCAGATCCTCCGGAGACAAATCTACCGCGGCGGCCACCTTAGCCTGATCTGAAGCCTCCAAATTCTTGGGCTTGTAAAATTCATCCAAAAGCTTAGGATCCACACGGTCCAGTTCAGAACGTGGAAGTGTGGATAGAAGCTCCCAGCCTAAATTCAGGCTTTGCTCGATGCTTCTGGATTCGTGAGAGCCTTGGGTGATAAACCGTTCCTCAAACAGCCTGCCAAATTCCAGCAGCCGCTTGTCGTTGGGAGAAAGCTCCTCCTCGCCGATAACGGAGGCCAGGCTTCTGGCGTCCATCACCTTGGAATAGGAAGCAAAGAGCTGGTTTGCCAGATCCTGATGATCCGCACGGGTAAAACCTGCGCCGATACCGTCCTTCATCAGACGGGAAAGGGACGGCAGGACGGAAACCGGAGGATAAATGCCGCTGCCCTCCAGGGAACGGTCTAAAACGATCTGTCCTTCTGTGATATAGCCGGTCAAATCGGGCACCGGCTGGGTAATGTCGTCGTTGGGCATGGCTAAAATGGGAATCTGGGTCACAGAGCCCTCCCGGCCCTTTACCATGCCTGCGCGTTCGTACATAGAGGCAAGGTCGGAGTACAGATAGCCGGGATAACCGCCCCGGCCGGGAATCTCACCCTTGGAGGAGGAGAATTCACGGAGGGCCTCGGCATAAGAGGTCATGTCGGTCATAACCACCAGGACGTGCATATTTTTCTCAAAGGCCAAGTATTCGGCGGCGGTCAGAGCGCAGCGGGGGGTCAGGGTGCGCTCGATCACCGGGTCGTTGGCCAGGTTAACGAACATCACTACCTTTTGCAGCACGCCGGATTCGTCAAAGGAACGGCGGAAATAGTCGGCAACGTCCTTCTGCACGCCCATAGCGGCGAACACAATACAGAACTGGGCGCTTTCATCATTAGCGATTTTAGCCTGACGGACGATTTGAGCGGCCAGGTCGTTGTGGCGCATACCGGAGCCGGAGAAGATAGGAAGCTTCTGGCCGCGGATCAGGGTGCAGAGCACATCGATGGAGGAAATGCCCGTGCAGATATAGTTTTTCGGATACACCCGGGAAACCGGATTGATGGCGGTGCCGTTGATGTCCATTCGCTTTTCCGGGAAGATTTCTCCCATCCCGTCGATGGGATGTCCGGCTCCGTCAAAGGTGCGGCCCAGAATTTCCTCGGACAGGGGAAGCTCCATGGGCCGGCCGATCAGATGGGTGCGGGTGTTGCCCAGAGAAATGGAATGGGTGCCCTCGAATACCTGAATGACCACCCGCCTGCCCTCAATCTGCACAATTCTGCCCTGGCGCCGGGTGCCGTTATCCAGATGGATCTCCACCATCTCTTCATAGGAAGCGTGGTCCACATCGTCCAGCACGATGAGGGAACCGTTGATTTCTTTTACGCCAACGTAATCAAGAATCATAGTTTCATGTTCCTTTCTGGGTATCGGGCTTATGCTTTCGCCCCGGCGGGCATCGGCAGTGCCGCGCCGGTTTTCGCCGCGTTAGGATCTAACAGGGTGGCGATGGAAGTGTCGATATCCTTGATATAATCGTCGAACATTTCAAGCTTGTCGTTGGGAATGTCGTACTTCATGGTGGCAAGCTTGTCGAATAAGCCAAGCTCTATGATCCGGGAAATCGGAATAGAGGCCGAAATCAGCTGTCTGGCTTTCTTGTTCAAATAAAGAATCATCTTCATCATCAGCTTTTGCTTGGTGAGAGGCACAAAGGTATCGTCCGGATGGAAAGCGTTCTGCTGCAAGAAGCCTACCCGGATGACGCGGGCGACCTCGATCACCAGCTTCTGGTCGTCGGGAAGCACGTCTGCGCCGATCAGCTTAACAATTTCCATCAGCTGGCTTTCCTCGTGAAGGATAGAATTGATCCGGGTGCGGTATTGGATGAAATCCTTGCCCAGATTTTTTTCAAACCAGGGATCCAGGTCGGTAAAATACTCGCTGTAGCTGGTCATCCAGTTGATGGCGGGGTAATGCCTAGCGTAAGCCAGAGACTTATCCAGAGCCCAGAAGCACCGGGTAAACCGTTTGGTATTCTGGGTTACAGGCTCGGAAAAATCGCCGCCCTGGGGGGATACGGCGCCGATAACGGATACGGAGCCTTCCTGGCCGCAAAGAGTCTGGACGCGGCCGGCCCGCTCGTAGAAATCCGCCAGGCGGGAGGGGAGATAAGCCGGAAAGCCCTCCTCCGCAGGCATTTCCTCCAGACGGCCGGAGATTTCCCGGAGAGCCTCCGCCCACCGGGAGGTGGAATCAGCCATCATCGCCACGTGATAGCCCATATCGCGGTAATATTCCGCCAAGGTGATGCCTGTATAAATAGAAGCCTCGCGGGCCGCTACAGGCATGTTGGAGGTATTGGCGATCAGCACGGTGCGGTCGGTCATAGGACGGCCGGATTTCGGGTCTACCAGCTCGGAGAACTCATCTAAAACCTGGCTCATTTCATTGCCCCGTTCCCCGCAGCCAACATAGATGATGATGTCCGCGTCACACCATTTGGCCAGCTGGTGCTGAGTCATGGTCTTTCCGGTGCCGAAGCCTCCGGGAATAGCGGCGGTGCCGCCCTTGGCGATAGGGAACATGGTGTCGATGATCCGCTGGCCGGTGATCAGGGGAACGTCGGGGGGCTCCCGTCTGGCGATGGGCCGGGAATTTCGGATGGGCCATTTCTGGCAGAGGGTGAGCTCATGGGTGCGGCCCCTGCCATCCTTCAGTACCGCAATTGTGTCGTGAAGCCTGTAAAGCCCATTAGGCTTTACTTCGATGACCTCTCCCTCCACACCGGGCGGCACCATGCATTTATGGGTGATAATGGGAGTCTCCGGCAAGGTGGCGTAAATCTGCCCGGAGGAGAGCCGGTCCCCGGCCTTACAGGTCAGAGTGACATCCCATTCCTTTTGATCGTCCAGAAGCGATACAGTGGTGCCCTTCGCGATAAAGGCGCCGTCTGCGGCCTCCAGCGCTTTCAGCGGGCGTTCGATGCCGTCGAAAATATTATCCAGGATACCAGGCCCCAGCAGGATATTCATCGGCGCGCCGGTACCGTAAACCGGTTCGCCGGGGCGCAGGCCGGTGGTTTCCTCGTAGACCTGGATGGTGGTGATTTGATCGGAAATCTTAATGACCTCGCCGACCAGGCGGCTGTTGCCCACGTAAACCTGCTCCATCATGGAGAAGCTGCGGGAATTTTGAACCGTGACAACAGGGCCGTTGATTCCGAAAATTACATCTTGGTTCATAGTAGTAAATCATCTCCAAACATTGCCGGGAAAAGGAAACGCCCTTTCCCAGACGGGCAGTTAAACTATGGTTAAACCGGAGTTGGCGAAAAACCATTCATACTGGGCTTCCAGCTTGCTGTCCATGGTTTCGTCGGCCACCAGGCCCATTTCCAGGTTGGAGCCGCGGATACCGCCGATCACGATGGAATCGTCCTCCTTTACCTCGCAGGGAAGCGAAAAGGCTTTTTGAATCCGGTCGGCGTAAACCAGGTCGGCTTCCCTGACCAAAAGAACGGTGCCGGGTTTTGTCAGCGTTTTGGCGATGGAGGAGGCATATCCCTCCAGCAGGGAGGGATAAGTATCCGTCTGGGTATAAGCCAAAAGCTTTTCCTTGGCTCTTTCAAATACCTCCTGGGTAATCTGCCGGCGCTGCAGAAACAGCTTTCTTTTGCCTTCCATTTCCTCGTGGGAAATTTCCGTGGCGACCTCTTTCCGCATCTGAGCCATTTCCTTTTGAATGAGGGTGTAGGCGTCGGTAAGAACTTCGATTTCCGCCTTTTTCAGCTCTTCCTCTTTAAACTGCTCGACTTCCGCGTGAATTTCATTACGCTGCTGTTCCGCGTATTTATTGATCGCTTCTAAAAAAGCGGAGGCTTTTTCATCACTGGGCATCATGCAACCCCCATTCTCATTATATTTTTACGCCGATCGCATCCCGGACATATTTGGTAATGGAATCCTTGGTCCGCCCGTTTCCATGGCGGTCAGGGATTTCCACAATCAAGGGACGCTGCCGGTTCAGCTTCAGGTCGTAGACAAGGTCGGGACAAAGCTTTACCAGCTTTTCCGTCATTAGGATCACTGCCACATCCTCCCGGGCCATGGCGTCGGTAAGAGCCTTTTTCACTTCCTCGTCCTCGTGCACCAAAACGCCGGTGATGCCGGCCAGGCGCATGCCTACGATGGTATCGATGTTATCGCTGATCAAGTGGAATTTCATAAGGGAACCCTTCTTTATCCTTAAATTAGATCTTCGCCAGGATCAAGATGGAAACCAGCAGGCCGTACAAAGCGATACCTTCGCCAAGCGCTACGAAGATCAGCGCCTTGCCGAAGGCCTTGGGATCCTCAGAGGTAGCGCCGATTGCGGCGGGAGCGGCGGCGGCCACGGCGATTCCTCCGCCGATGCCGGCGATGCCGGTAGACAGGGCGGCGGCGATCAGCCCCATTCCGTTAGCCGAGCTGGCGGCTGCCGCGGCGGTGGAAGCGTCAGCGGCTTGGGCGACCATAGGCACACCGAAGCAGAACAGGGTGACCACTAAAAAGGAAACCAGCTGAACCGCCACAGCCTTTTTGGTTTTCGTTCCTCTTTTCACCGCCCGGGTCGCTAAAACCACAGACAATACTAAGAAGCATACTGGCAATAAAAACAGATAATCCATCATGAATACCTCCAAAATAAGATTCAAAATTTATTGAAACGGGAAAGTATTCCCCGTTTAATGCTTTTCAACCGTAACCGGATGGAAGGGGATGCCGTCTCCGTCATAGAACCGGCTGAACATTTCGTAATATTCCAGCCTGAGCACCTGAATGGCCACCAGCAGGGCTTCCAGCCCCATGACGAAAGCATTGCCGACGATCAAAACCAGTACATAGCCGATGCCGCTGCTCATTTCCGCTAAGGTAAATACCACCAGCATCATGCCGGCGTGAACCAGCACATAAGCGCCTACACGGAGAAACGACATGGTATTCGTGGCGTAACTCAAAATGGTTTCAAAGGTCTCAAAAAAGCCCTGGATAATGTAATCTCCCCATTTTTCCGGCTTCCAGTCCGGATCTCTGGCCACCAGCTTTCCCAAAACCTCGTTGAACCAAATGCAGAGCAGGGGAAGGATGATCAAGCAGATAATATATGCCGCGTTCATTACCGGAATTCCGGCGAACATTTGAAGCACCAGCCCCACGAGCAGCGAGCCGTAGAAAACCAGCCCGGCTACGCCGTTGGGACCGAAAATGGCCTTGGCGTATTTTTTCTGCTTCAAGCCGCTGATAATGTTCAAGGCCATAGCGATGACCACCATGACGCAGCCAACGCCTACCGAGGTGTAAATGATGTAGTTGGTGGTGGCGGGTTCCATGACATGAATCGGCTTTTCCGCAAAGCCCATAGCCTGATAAAGAGGGTTAAAGGTGTTTTCAAAGCCGAAGCAGTCGCCGAATAGGATGCCGAACAGGGCGGAGGAAATGCCGCAGGGGATCAGAATTCTGCCGATGGACATTTTTTTCAGCCGCCACATGAGAAATCCCACAATGGAAAGTACGACGCCGTGGCCGAAATCTCCGAACATAGCGCCGAAAATCAGCACATAGGTGATGGCCACAAAGGGGGTCGGGTCGATCTCGTGGTAATTAGGCAGGCCGAACATATCCACAAAGAACTCAAAGGGCTTGAAAAGCTTTTTGTTTACCAGGCGGGTGGGAGGCGTGTGCCGAACCGCCTCGCTGGCGTCCTCAACAGCGTAATCAATTCCGTCGATTTTGGAAAGGCGCTCCCGGAAATTCTCCTCGTCCTCCTCGGGAATCCAGCCGGTTAAGATAAAGCTGTTATCGTGCTTGGCCACATATTTCCGGATATTGAAATAAGTGTCCAGCTCCTCAAGCTTGCTGAAAACCTGCTGGCACTTTTCCGCCTCCTGGTTCCAGTTATCGTCAATTTGTTTTTGCAGTCCGGCGATCTGCGCCTTCAGTTCCGAGATTTTCTCCTGAAGCTCCTGGAGCATTTTTTCCGGGGTGGATTCCAGCGCCTTAACCCTCAGACGTTCGAAATAAAGGCCGGAGAAAATGGTGTCCACCTGCTGAATGTATTCCACAGGAGCGATATAAACGCCCCAATAGTGGGTGGCGTCGCTGGTGCACTGAAAGAACAAAACATAGGGGTTATCCTCATATTTTGAGAGCTTTTCATAGCACTCCTTTGGAATACGCCCGAACCGGAATTTAATATATTTGCATTCGGCAAGCTTCTTTAAATCCAGATTCAAACCTACGAAATGGCCGATTTCCACCGTCTGCTTCACATAGCTCTCCTGGAGCTCCTCCAGCGCTTCCTTTTGATTTAAAAGCTCATCCATCCGCCCGGAAAACCGTTCTACATAATTTTTCAGTTCATAGTGGGGAAGATCCAGCCTTCTGGTATCCACCACGTCCAGATCCTTTCCGATGCGGATTAAAAGGCTTTTCAGCTCCTGGAGGATGTCTGAATAAGGATTCGCGTCTGTAAAGGTAGTGAACTTTCGGGTATCGGAATAAAACGAAAGAGCGTCATCCGGATGGAAATACTGAGTTTGGCCGCAAAGACGGATGACATCGTCCAGCTTGTCGGTAACGCCGATAATACTGGCAATTTTAACTTTAGAAACAGCCACGGCGCTCTACTCCTCTCTCATTGCTCAGCCTGCTTTATCCGTGGGCAGGATCAGCAATTTTTTAATATCATCTACAGAAACCTGATATCGGATGCCTTCTACAATGGTGGTAATATTGTGGACCTCGGTATCAGCGAGGAAAATGTAGGAAAGAAGCACTACCGGAGGATGGGAGGAAAAGTGAATATAGTGCTTGCCGGAGATAAATTTTATCCTTTGCGCCAGCTCATCCACGAAATTGTATTCCACATTAGCGGTCTTTTTCCCGCGGGAGGTGGTACGGAAGATGGCGGCGGCCTGATTGGCGGTTTCCGCGTGGATCAGAGCGTTTAGCTGCTTGGGCTTTAAAGAACCGAAAGGGAGAAGATTTTTCTCAATGAACTCCGGATGGGCCCGAAACCTTTTTTTCATACGGATGATCCGGGCGTAATTCTCCAGATCGATGTAGCCCTGGAACAGCTCCCTGACTTCCTTTTTTGTTTTTCCCCTGACGCGGTGGTCGATGATTTCCTGCACATGGGAAAACAGATAGGAATAAAGCTGGTTTTCGACGGCGAAAACATCCACCGGCTCTCCAGGCTTGGGCTCAAAGGGGGCCAGCAGACGGCGGTAGACCGAACTGCCCAGAGCGTCTAGAAATTCGCCGTAGGTTTGGATGCTGGAAAACTGCTCCATGTGGATTTTAGTGTGCTTGGCAAGATAAAGGGGAGCGGCCTGGGAATATTCTTCCTGCCGGCCGGCGGACATCAGCATAAGAGCATCCAGAATTTCCTCAATCTCAGCCCTGGCGATCACATAATCGGCGAGCTGCTCGCCTACGGATAATTCATAACGAACAAAGGAGCTTAAATTATAAAACAGCTTTTGCTTAATCAAAACCTCAAGCTGCCCCCGATGGATATCGTACTCGTTGATTCCGGTGAGCACGTCGTGATAATCGGTGTTAGCCTTCAGATAGGCCGCCACCTCGGCCACGGATTTGCAGTCCAAAAGATTGCGGTAATCCTTTTCCTTCAGCCGCTTGCCGTATTTCGCGCGGGCCTTGGCCAGCACTACATTAGAAGATAAGGAGGAAAGCATGCAATCACTCTCCTATCACACGGCCTACGATAGCGTCTACCCAATTGCCGCCTTGCTGACGGTACAGCTCCTGCATTTTGATCAATTGAACCTCGTACTTCTTTTCTGCGTCCGCCAGAATTTGACGGGCCTGATTTTTTTCCTGAATCCGGTTTAATTCAATCCGCTTTCTGGCCCTGGCTAAATAATTCTCGCGGATTCGTTCTTTTGTCTCCGCGATTTCCTGGGCGGACAGGGCCTTGCTGCGTTTAGCCTCTTCGGTAATTTCTTGGGCTTTTTCGTCCATATCCACTATTTTTTTTATCATATCCTGCATGGTAAAAGCACCTCCTAAAAGGACAGCGCAGGGAATTTTCCCAAATACAATTCCCTGCGCCTCTCTGCGCGTCTTTCAAATATTATTGTTTTACTAACTCAGATTATAGTCCTAAAAGTCAAATTGTTCAAGCGGTCAAATAAATTTTTATAGGAATGCCATAAAATAAAGAACCAGGTCAAAAATATTTGGCAGGAAAAATTAACAGTGAAAATTAATTTTTTAAGCTTTGCAGGGGAGCGGGGATTCTTCCGCCCCGGTGAATGAATTTAGCGGGAGAGCAAGGGTTGACCTCCATGACCGGGCCTTCGCCCAGCAGTCCGCCAAAGCTTAATTCATCGCCGGCTTTTTTGCCGATGGCGGGAATTACCCGCACAGCGGTGGTTTTGGAGTTCACCATGCCGATGGCGGCTTCGTCGGCGATGATCCCCGAAATAACCTCAGAAGAAGTATCCCCTGGAATAGCGATCATATCCAGGCCCACGGAACAGACGGCGGTCATCGCTTCCAGCTTGGTCAGGCTCAGGGCGCCGGTCCGCGCGGCGTGAATCATTCCAGCATCCTCAGTGACCGGAATAAAAGCGCCGGAAAGGCCGCCTACGTGTGAGGAGGCCATTACGCCGCCCTTTTTCACAGCGTCGTTGAGCAGGGCCAGACAGGCGGTGGTGCCGTGAGCGCCGCAGGTTTCCAAACCCATTTCCTCCAGAATATGCGCCACGGAGTCGCCAATGGCGGGAGTGGGGGCCAGGGAAAGATCGATAATGCCATAGGGCACGCAAAGCCTGCGGGAAGCCTCCTGGGCGACCAGCTGGCCCATCCGGGTGATTTTAAAGGCGGTCTTTTTTATGATATTGGCGATTTCCGTAATATCGCAGCCTGTGCCGGCCTTCGCAAGGGCGGCCCGCACCACGCCGGGACCGGAAACGCCTACGTTTACCACACAGTCCGGCTCTCCCACGCCGTGGAAGGCGCCTGCCATGAAGGGATTGTCCTCTGGAGCGTTGCAGAATACCACCAGCTTGGCCGCGCCGATGCAGTCCCGGTCGGCGGTGCGCTCCGCGGTTTCTCGAATGATTTTTCCCATTTTTTCCACTGCGTCCATGTTGATGCCGGCCTTCGTGGAGCCGATATTTACGGAAGAGCATACGTGCTCCGTCACGTCCAGGGCCTCGGGAATGCTTTCGATCAGGGCATAGTCGCCGGGGCCAAAGCCCTTCTGCACCAGAGCGGAGTAGCCGCCCAGGAAATTGACGCCGGTGCTTTGGGCGGCTCTTTCCAGGGCTTTGGCCATTTTTACCGGATTTTGGGCTTGATGGGCGGCGGCGATCAGGGAGACGGGAGTCACCGAGATCCGCTTATGGATGATAGGGATTCCATACTCCTTGCTGATGTCCTCGCCGGTTTTCACCAGATCGCCCGCATAGCGGCAGATTTTGTCGTAAATATGGTCGCAGGTGCTTTCTATGCCGCCGCCAATGCAGTCCAGCAAGGAAATCCCCATGGTAATGGTACGTACGTCCAGGTTTTCATCATCAATCATGGTGATAGTTTCTAAGATATCGCGGGTATTCATCATAACAGTAAGCCGTTCCTTTCCCGTTTTAGATTCTGTGCATGGAGTTGAAAATATCCTCGTGCATGACATGGATTTTTAAGCCTTCCTGCTCTCCTAAGGCGGTCATCTGATCGACCAGCTCGTTAAAGGGAACTGTGGCTTTTTCCAAATCCACCAGCATAATCATAGCGAAAAGATCCTGCAGAATCGATTGGGTTACCTCGGTGACGTTTACGTTTTCTTTCGCGCAAACCGCCGAAACCTTTGCCAAAATACCCACCATATCCTTGCCGATTACCGTAATTACCGCTCTCATGAAGCGTACCTCCCGAACATATCATAGTTTCATTGTAATCCTTTTTATTATGAACGGAAACCTTTGGACTGTCAAGCGAAAACCAGAGAGGCAGAGGGGGTTTAACATCTCTTTAACCAGATTTCACAAAATGATACAGATTTTTAGGGGAAACCAGGTGGATTCCTGCCAGAAAGAAGCCTAGGCATTCTAAACGGCGTGTGATATAATAAATATAAATATTGCTGTATTGCCGCAATGCTGAAAAGCAATCCGTCTGTTTTGGCGCAGCTGTCCCTTAAGATGAATTGCGGCGGAACAGATAGTAAGACGCAAAGCGCGTTAAGATACCTATTAAAACGGAGGAAAACTGATGCGTTACCACTATATTTCTGACAGCCATGTCCATTCCGACTGCTCCTTCGACGGAACCGACCCGGTTATGATGATTTGCGAGAGGGCCGCCGCCTTAGGCCTTTACTCCATCGCCGTCACCGATCACTGTGAATGCGATATTTATTATAAAGAGGGCTTTGACCGTTCTGTGGTACAATCCTTTTTTGAGACCAGAAAGGCCAGGGCGGTGTTTTACGGCAGGCTTCAGGTATACGCCGGCATCGAGCTGGGCCAGCCCATCACCGATCCGAAAGCGACCCGGGAGGCCTTGTCCGCCGGCGCCTTCGATTTTGTGCTGGCTTCGGTACATAATCTGCCTGGCCAAAAAGACTTTTATTATTTGAATTATACAGATAAGAATGTGGACCCCCTGCTCAGCGATTATTTTGACCATGTGCTTCAGGTGGCAAAGTGGGGGCAGTTTGATTCCCTGGCCCATTTAACCTATCCTCTACGCTATATACTGGCCCAGCCGGGACTCAGGGTGGAGCTGTCCAAATACCGAGAGAAAATCGACGCTGTTTTGCTGGAGCTGATTCAGCAGAAAAAGGCTTTGGAGGTGAATACCTCCGGACTTCGCCAGCAGATCGGCGATACTCTTCCAGACGCTGGGATCGTCCGCCGTTTTTACGAGCTGGGAGGAACCTATGTGACGCTGGGATCGGACGCTCACCGCTGGGCGGATGTGTCCGCCGGCATTGAAGAGGCCATGTCCATGATCTATAAAACCGGCTTCCGGCATTATACGATTTATTCCAAGCGAGAGCCTCGATTGGTGCCGATTGAGTAGACAAAAAAGTGGAAAAGGAGTATAATATAGGCTAATTATCAGCCGGACGGCAGGTTCAGGCTGATGGTTGGCTTATTTTATAAATAAAACATAAATTTGAAAGGAATGATACCAAGATGAATGATTTGCTTACCCTTCTCAGTGAGAACGCCCGTCTCACCGCGGCGCAGCTGGCCGTAATGCTGAATAAAACAGAGGCGGAAGTAGCGGCGGCGGTCAAAAGCTACGAGGAAAGCGGCGTCATCAAGGGATATAAGGCGCTGATCGATTGGGACAAAGCGCCGGTAAAGTCGGCCTCCGCCATTATTGAGCTGAAGGTGACTCCGAAAAAGGAGACCGGCTTTGACGAGATCGCCAGGCGGGTAATGGCTTTCGATGAGGTGGAGAGCGTCTATTTAATGGCGGGAGCCTACGATTTCGCTGTGATCGTCCGGGCGGCGACTATTCAGGATATCGCTATGTTCGTGGCAAAGCGTTTGTCCACCTTGGATTCCGTTATTTCCACAGCCACTCATTTTGTGCTGACCAGGTATAAGGATTCGGGAATGATCCTCTGTGATGACGGTGATGTTGATGAAAGAGGGGATATGTGGCTGTGATTGATTACCAGCAGTTTATGAACGACCGGATCCAGAAGGTAAAGCCTTCGGGCATCCGACGTTTTTTCGATATTGCTAACGAAATGGACCATGTGATTTCCCTGTCCATCGGCGAGCCGGATTTTTCCACGCCCTGGCACGTCCGCCAGGCGGGAATCGAATCACTGGAAAAGGGAAGAACCTGGTATACCCCAAACCGGGGATTTGCCGAGCTTCGTCAGGAAATCTGCAATTATTTTCAACGGCGTTTTCATGTTTCCTATGACGCTTCCTCCGATGTTCTGGTGACGGTGGGAGGCAGCGAGGCGATCGACCTGGCCATCCGCACCATCATCGCCCCTGGCGACGAGGTGCTGATTCCCCAGCCCTGCTTTGTCTGTTACGAGCCGATGGTGCAGATGGCCCAGGGGGTGCCGGTGATCATTGAAACCAAGGAGGAAAACAGCTTCCGTCTGACGCCGGAGGAGCTGCTTTCCCATATCAGCCCAAAAACAAAAATGCTTATTCTGCCTTATCCCAACAATCCCACCGGCGGCGTGATGCGCCGCCAGGATTTGGAAAAGGTGGCCGAAATTGTCCGGGAACGTAATTTATTCGTCCTTTCCGACGAGATTTACGGCGAACTGACTTACGGCGGCGAGCCTCATGTCTCTTTCGCGGAAGTTCAGGACATGAAGGAGCGCACCGTGGTGATCAGCGGCTTTTCGAAGGCTTACGCTATGACGGGATGGCGGCTTGGCTACGCCTTGGGGCCGAGCCCGATCATCGGCCAGATGACTAAGCTGCACCAGTACGCGATTATGAGCGCTCCCACCACGGCCCAGTATGCGGCGATTGAGGCGCTGAAAAACGGAGACGAGGATATTGAGTATATGCGCCGGCAGTACGATATGCGCCGCCGGCTGCTGGTAGACGGCCTGCGGGAAATGGGCCTTTCCTGCTTTGAGCCGGAGGGAGCGTTTTATGTGTTCCCCTGCATTAAAAGCACAGGCCTTTCCTCCGAGGAATTCTGCGAGCGGCTGATCTACTCCGAGCGGGTGGCGGTGGTGCCCGGCACCGCTTTCGGAGAGTGCGGAGAAGGGTTCATCCGGGTCAGCTATTCCTACTCCCTAAAGCATCTTACCGAAGCTCTGGGGCGGATGAAGCGATTTGTCGCCTCGCTGCGGAATGAAGGGGGAGAAAAATGAAGCTGACGGTAAACGCGCCGGCAAAGATCAACCTGACCCTGGATATTATCGGCAGGCGCAACGACGGCTACCATTTGGTAAAAATGCTGATGCAGTCGGTAGACGTGTGCGACACGGTAACGGTTTGGGATGATGCGGACAGCCCTATTCAGGTGTTTTGCAACCGGGAGGAAATCCCGGTGTCGGAAGCCAATACCGCTTACCGGGCGGCACAGGCCTTTTTTGAGGCGGCCAAAATAGAGAATCCGTGCATTGGAATCAAGATCAAAAAGAGGATTCCCATGGCGGCTGGACTGGCGGGAGGAAGCGCCGACGCCGCCGCGGTCATTGTAGCGCTGGACCGTATGTTTGAGACCAGGCTCTCTGAGGCTGAGCTGACGGATATCGGAGAAAGGGTTGGCGCGGATGTGCCGTTCTGCATCTTCGGAGGCACCATGCTGGCGGAGGGAATCGGCACGATTCTGACGCCTCTGCCGGATTTGCCGGACTGCTATATCGTGCTTTCCAAGCCGGAAATTTCCGTTTCCACCCAAAAGGCTTACTCTTTGGCGGATAAGCATCTGTTGTGGGAAAGCCCTGAAACTGACGACGCAGTGGAAGCGGTGTGCAACGGCGATATAGAGGAAGTTGCCAACTGTATCTATAATAAATTTGAAAAAGTCTTAAACCTGCCGGAGGTAGCCTCTATCAAGCGGATGATGCTGGAAGCCGGCGCCTTAAACGCGGGGATGAGCGGCAGCGGGCCGACGGTATTCGGTATTTTTAAGGACAAAGGCATGGCGGAAGGCTGCGCCCGCTCCTTGGAGGAATACTGCGACCAGGTGTTTGTGTGCCGTCCGGTCTCAAAGGGCTGTGAGATTGTGGATTAGCGCTTGTATAAAAATGGAAAAAACCGTCCATACTCAGACAGAAATGTTTGAAAGGACGGTTTTTTTGATGAAATCTTTGAGGAAGCCCTTGTTCTCGAAAAAGAAAACATATTTGTCAGTGCTGGAAAAATCACTGCTTCTGGGCCTGCTTCTCAGCTTTTTACTTACTATGACGGGCTTTTCCGGCCAGTGCGAGGCGATTGAAAACCAGGTGTTCCGGTTCCATGTGCTGGCCAATTCCGATTCTCAGGAGGATCAGGCGTTAAAATTAAAGGTCCGGGACCGGGTTTTGGAATATTCCGAGGGATTATTTCAGAATGCTCAGACCCGGGAAGAGGCAGAAGCCTTAGCCGCCGCCCATTTACAGGAACTATGTCAGGCCGCTCAGGATGAGGTTTACCGCCAGGGCTACGATTATCCGGTAAAAGCGGAAATTACCAATATGTTTTTCGATACCCGGGAATACGAAACCGTGACGCTGCCCGCCGGCTGCTATGACGCCTTGAGAATCACGATCGGAGAGGCTGAGGGCCATAACTGGTGGTGCGTCATGTTCCCGCCCATGTGCCTGCCGGCGGCGGAAGAAAGCCAGGAGCTTAACGACGTGCTCAGCGAGTCCCAGATGGAAGTAGTAGAAAACGGCGATAAATACCAGGTGAAATTTTTCGCGGTGGAGCTGTTTGAGAAAGTCAAAAATTGGTTTCAGGACCGATAGCTTTTCCCGGCGAAAATATGCTATAATAATCTCGCGCTATGGAAAGCGTCAGAGCCGGAAACAAATGGAGGGAATAGGCCGTGTCCCCAAAAGCCGAACCCTTTGGCCGTATCCGGCTTTCGGGATGGCCTGGCGGCTCTCTCGATGACGGTAGAAAATTCGGGATTCGCCGCGGACAGAAGAACGTGTCTGTAGCCGCTGTGCTGCGGCGTTCGGTCAGGTGTGCTAGAGCCGCTTCTTTTCCCTATTTTTATTAGATAAAATATAAAAATGAAATGTTTTGCGGATTTATACAAATGAAACCTGTCTGAAACGGCCTCTGGCGCGTCAGGCGCTTAGTCAATCATTTTATGGAAAGACTGAAAAGCATTGGCAACCGGAAAAGCTTTAACTGATAGGAGAAACAGAAAACGGAGGTGGAGCAATGCTGCAATTTGTCGAGGGAACCTCGGGCAGCGGAAAGACGGATACGATTCGGCATATGCTGATGGAGAAAGCAAAAACAGGGGAAGAGAAGCTGCTGCTGTTGGTGCCGGAGCAGAACTCATTTGAAAACGAACGAGCGATGCTCCGCCTGATGGGACCGAAGAAGGCGGGGAGAATCACAGTTACCAGCTTTACCAGAATGGTAGATCTGGTGATGCGCCAAACCGGCGGCCTGGCGGGACGGCGGCTGAACGACAGCGGAAGAAGCATTTTGATGAGCCTGGCGCTGAGCCAGGTAAAAGAGGAGCTGGTTCTTTATCAAAAGCAGAGCGGCTCTCGAGAATTGGTGGAGCTGATGCTGTCGGCGCTGAAGGAATTTAAAATGTGCGGCATCCGGCCGGAGGATCTAAAGGCCGCCGCGGACCGCCTGGAGGAGGGAAACCTAAGGAAAAAAATACGGGAAACCGGTCTGGTGATGGCCGCCTATGAGGCATTGGTTTCCCAAAGCTACATAGATCCCCTGGATGACCTGACCAGGCTGAAAAATGTTTTGGAGGCCACCCCCTTTTTTAAGGGATATACGGTGATGGTGGACGCTTTTGCCGGATTTACAGCGCAGGAGCTGGAGGTGCTGTCCCTGGTTCTGCGCCAGGCCAAGGAAACCGTGATTTCCGTTTGTGTGGACCAGGATCCGGCAAAGGATAACGGCATGGGGCTGTTTTCCCCGGTAAAGAAAACCGTGCGCCAGCTCAGGCGGATCGCCAAAGATTATCATATTCCATTGGCGCCGCCGATCCGGCTGCCCCATGGAAAAAGGTTTCAAAATGAGGAACTGAAGCTTCTGGAGCAGGTGATTTACCGCCAGGAGAGGCTGGAAAGCGGGGAGGTTCCCGGGCATATTGTCCTTTATAACGCCTCGGATATTTACGAGGAGGCGGATTTTGTCGCGCGCCGGATTCAAAAGCTGGTCCAGGAGGAAGGCTACCGTTACCGGGAGATCACGGTGATCGCCAGGGAAACGGAGTCTTACCGGGGCGTTCTGGATGCCGCCCTGGAAAGCTATGGGATTCCCTATTTTATGGATCAGCCGGAGCCTTTGGAGGAAAAACCCCTGATGACACTAGTTCTCAGCGCCTTGGAATGTGTTCAGAGCGGCTATCGGTCCGACGAGCTTTTCCGTTTGCTAAAGACCGGATTGACGGAGCTTCAGACGGAGGAAATCGCTGCGCTGGAAAATTACGCGCTTTTGTGGAATCTCAGCGGCAGGCGGTGGCTGGAGCCGTTTACCATGCATCCCAGGGGATTTTCTCCGGAAATGACGGAAGAGGATCAAAAAAAGCTGGAAGGGCTAAACCGGCTGCGTGAAACGGTTATGGAGCCGCTGGCTCAATTTGAGGAAAGCCTGCGTTCCGGAACAGGAAAAGGCATCGCCTATGGAGTTTACCAGCTTTTAGAACGCCTGAACGCGGCCCAGAATATCCGGCGGATGGCCGACGAATTGGAAAATATGGGAGAATGGAACCTTGCCCAGGAGCAAATCCGCCTGTGGGACATGCTGATGGAAATTCTGGATCAAATGGCCCTGGTACTGAAGGAGCAGCATTTGTCTCCCAGACGGTGGTCGGAGCTGTTTCAGCTGGTGGTGCAAAGCGAGGAGATCGCTTTTATTCCCCAGGGAGTAGATGAGGTTTCGGTAGGCGGCGCGGACCGTTCCCGGCCTGCCGCCCCAAGAGCGGTGTTCCTGATCGGCGCGGAAGAAGGGGAGTTCCCCCGGACGCCGGTGTCCGCCGGCGTTTTCAGCGACGCGGAGCGGCGGCTGATGATCTCCATGGGCCTGCCTCTATACGATTCCCTGGAAAAGCTGGCTGTAGAGGAAAGATACCTGGCCTATATGGCGGCGGTTTCCCCCTCGGAGAGGCTGTTCGTCTCCTATGCCAGCTCCGACCTGTCCGGCGGGGCGAGATCGCCATCCTCCCTGGTGCGGGAGGTTCGGAAGATTTTCCCCGAATGTCCGGTGGCGGATCGCTCCCAGGAGGCTTTCTCTGATTTGCTCTGGTCGCCGGAGCCCGCTTTTGAGCTTGCCGCCAGTCTGTGGCGGGAGCCTTCGGAAAGAGAGGAAACCCTAAAGCGCTATTTCGGCGGCCTGCCGGAATATCAGGATCGTTTGGAGGCCGTCGGCCGGGCGGCCTCAGAAGAGCCTATCGCCTTTCAAAATCCTGAGAACGCTCAAAAGCTGTTCGGCTCCAATCTGCGGGTTTCCGCCTCGCAGATTGAAAAGTATTATCTATGCCGCTTCCAGTATTTCTGCCGGTACGGCCTGGGAGCGAAGGAAAGAAAGCCGGCGGTGTTCGACGCTTTGGAATACGGAAGCGTGATGCACTACCTGCTGGAAAATATGCTCCGGGCTTTCAGCGGAGAGGCTCTGGCATCCATGAAAAAGCAGGAGCTGCTTGCGGAAATCCGCAGGCTTTTAGATAGTTATGTGGAAACAAACCTGGGGGGATGGGAAGAAAAATCTCCCCGCTTCCGATATCTGCTAGCGCGGCTGGCGGATACGGCCCAAATGCTCCTTTCCCATCTGAGAAAGGAGCTGGCGCAAAGCGATTTTGTGCCGGCGGATTTTGAGCTGTCCATCGGGAAAGGAAAGGAGCTGGAGCCTCTGGTTCTGGAAATCCCGGGCGGAGGCCAGATTTCCGTGGAGGGAAAGATCGACCGGGTGGATGTGATGGAAAAGCCCTCCGGGAAATACATAAGAGTAGTGGATTATAAAACCGGCAGTAAGGATTTTAAGCTTTCCGATGTGCTGTATGGCTTGAATATGCAGATGCTGCTATATTTAGATACGGTTTGGAAAAACGGAAAAAGCCGTTACGGAAGCGTCCTTCCGGCGGGAATTCTATACGTCCCCGCGGCGAGGCCGTCTGTTTCCGCCCAGTGGGGGGACAGCGGCGAGAAGCTGGAAAAGGAAAGAGATAAAAAGCTGCGGATGAACGGTTTGGTGCTGGATGATCCCGAAGTGATCACCGGCATGGAAAAGCAGGCCCAGGGCGTGTTTATTCCGGTGGCCCTGAAGAACGGGGAGCCCGCCAAGCTGGACAGCGTGGCGAACCTGGCTCAGCTTGGGGCCTTAACCAAGAAAATGGAAAAGCTGGTGGTGGATATGGCCTGCTCTCTGCGACAGGGAGACGTGGATGCCGAACCAGCCGCCGGAGAATACGACGCCTGCGCCTATTGCCCCTACGGCCCGGTGTGCGGCCATGAGCCGGAGGGAAGAAGCAGGCTGGTCGAGAAGCTGGACCGGAACCAGGTGATGGCTGCGGTTCAGGAGGAAGCGCAGGAAAAGGAGGAGGCCTATGAGCAAACGAAATTGGACTGAAAGCCAGCGGTGGGCCATCTCCGCCAGAAATGGAAGCCTGCTGGTTTCCGCGGCGGCGGGCAGCGGGAAAACGGCGGTTTTGGTGCAGCGGGTGATCGAGCGGCTGACCGACCCTGAGAGGCCTTGCGACGCCGACCGGCTGTTGATTGTCACCTTTACCAATGCCGCCGCTGCGGAAATGAAAGAGAGGATTTCAGCGGCTATCGGAGAGCTTTTGCAGGCAGATCCGGCGAACGCCCAGCTTCAGCGCCAGCAGATTCTGCTGAACCGCGCCCATATCAGCACGATTCACAGCTTTTGCAATGAGCTGGTGCGGGAAAATTTCTATAAGCTGGATATCTCTCCGGATTTCCGGATTTCCGATTCCGCTGAAATGACCCTTCTCCGCCAGGAGGCGATGGATGAGGTCATGGAGGAACTGTACGCCAAGGAGGACGGAAGCTTTCAAGGCCTTTCCGACGCTTTCAGCTTTGGGCGGGATGACCGCCGGCTGATGGAAACGGTTGAAACTTTATATGATTTTATCCGGTCTCATCCTTTTCCGGAACGGTGGCTGGACGAAAAGGAAGCCATGTACCGGGCGGATCTTCCGGCAGGCGAGACCCAGTGGGGAAAAATCATATTGGATTATGCCCAAAGCGCCGTGGACTACATGGCGGCGCTGACCCAAAATTCTCTTTCCGTGATGGAGGATGACGAAAAAATATCCGCGGCGTATCGCGAGGCCTTTTTGGAGGATTTGTCATCCCTGGAGGAGCTGCGGGACAGAATCGTATCCAAGGATTGGAACCGCATCGCTGCCGGGGTTCAGGCTTTTGGCTTCGCTAAGCTGAAGGCACTGAGAGGCTATCGCGACGATCCCCTTAAGCTGCGGATCGCTGGCAGCCGGGATACTGTCAAAAGCGTGTTTAAAAAGCTGGCGTCCTTATTTCAGGAGGATGAGGAAAAATGCCGGCAGGATATCCGCAGGCTGGTGCCTGTTGTGAGTGAATTATTCGGCGCGGTTAAGCGGTTCTCCCAAAGGCTGGATGAGAAAAAGCAGCAGAAGCGTTTGGCGGATTTTGGGGATTTGGAGCACTGGGCGCTGCGGCTTCTGGTCCGGCAGACGGAAGAAGGATGGCGGCGGACCGAGGATGCCCGGCTTTTGGCGGAAAGCTTCGACGAGGTAATGGTGGATGAGTATCAGGATACCAATGAGGCCCAGGATATGATCTTCCGAGCGATCAGCCGGGAGGAGAAAAACCTTTTTATGGTGGGAGACGTAAAGCAGAGCATTTACCGTTTCCGTCAGGCCATGCCGGAGATCTTTTTACGGCGAAAGGCCAGTTATCCGGACTATGACCCCGAAAAAAATGAGTATCCCGCCAAGGTGAATTTGGATAGAAACTTCCGCAGCCGGCACGGTGTCACCGACGGGGTGAATTTTGTGTTCCGTCAGCTTATGTCTGTGGAAATGGGCGAGATGGAGTACACCAGGGAGGAAGAACTGACGCCCGGCGCTTTTTACCCGGAGCGGGAGGAGGCGGATACGGAGCTTCATATCCTGACCCTTCCCAAGGGGGCGGATATGGATACCCTGGAGGCGGAATATATCGGCAGCCTGATCGCTTCCATGGTGCGCAATGGGGAACTTGTGCAGGACGGCGGAAAACAGCGCCCCGCGGCTTACCGGGATTTCTGTGTGCTGATCCGCAACGCAAACGCTCACGGCGGCGTTTACGCCGCGAAGCTGCGGGAAATGGGAATTCCCGCCTGGTCGGATACGGCGGGCACGTTTTTCGGCACGCCGGAGGTATCCGTGGCCCTGTCCTATCTGCGGGTGCTTGACAACCCGGTGCAGGATATCCCGCTGCTTTCCGTTCTGATCAGCCCGATCTGGGGCTTTACGCCGGATGACCTGGCTCAAATCCGAATGGCCCGCAAGGGAGACGCTTTTTATTTTGCATTAAAGGACGCTGCGGAGCGTCCTGACGCCCTGGGCGCCAGGTGCCGCAGGTTTTTAGAGCATACGGAGGCTTTTCGTAGGCTGGCGGCTACTCTGCCGGCAGACCGGCTGATTCAGCGGCTTTACGAGGCTACCGGATATCCGGCGGTCGTCCAGGCCATGCGCCAGGGAGATTTACGGCTGAACAATCTCCGGCTGCTGATGAAATACGCCCGTGACTATGAGGGCTCTGGATACCAGGGGCTTTCCGGCTTTATCCGTTTTATCGACAGACTTCAGGAGCAGGACTCCGACCTGGCTCCCGCGGCGGCTCTTTCTGAGAGCGCCAACGTGGTTCGGGTGATGAGTATTCATAAATCCAAGGGACTGGAGTTCCCAATTTGCATTTTAGCCAATACTGCCCGTCAGTTTAATAAGCGCAGGGAGGACATCCTCCTGCATCCGGCTCTGGGCCTGGGAATGAAGCTGCGAGATGAAACTATGACGGTTCAATACGACACCATGCCCAGAGAAGCGGTGTCTTTGGAGATCGAGCGGGGCGGGATGAGCGAGGAACTCCGCGTGCTGTACGTGGCCATGACCAGGGCCAAGGAAAAGCTGGTGATACTGACCTCCCTGGACGATCCGGTAAAAAACCTGGGAAAATTAGGCGCTCAGCTGACGGACAGCAAGGCGATCTCCCCCTATGTAGTGCGGAGCGCCGGGTCCTTTTCCGACTGGATTCTTTCCTGCGCCTTAAGGCATCCCAGCGGCGGCAGGCTGCGGGAAAAAGCGGGGGTGCTTCCCGGCGTCATGCTGACTGAGGGAGAAAATTGGAAAATCCTTATGAATCCCGTGCGGGAACAGCAGGAAACGATAAGCGGCGAGACGGAAAAACGCCGTCAGATACAGGCTGATCCCGAACTGACAGCGCTCCTGCAAAAGCGTTTTTCCTTCGTTTATCCCGGAGAAGCGCTGAAATCCGTCCCGGCTAAGGTGGCGGCCTCCGAGCTTGCGGGAAAGGAAAACGCAAAGGAATACGCCGCAATGTCCCGCCCGGCGTTCCTGACCGGTCAGACCATGACCCCGGCGGAGCGGGGCACAGCGCTGCACTTATATATGCAGTTCGCGGATTACCGATTGGCGAAGCAGGATCCGGAGAAACAGCTCCGCTTTCTTTTGGAAAAAGGCTTTTTGACGCAGGAACAGGCGGAAGCGGTCAGCCTGAAAAAAATTGAGCGCTTTTTTCAAAGCGGGCTTTACCGGCGGATGGAGCAGTCTGAGAACCTTCGGCGGGAAATCCGTTTTACCGTGGAGCTTGCGGCCAGCGAAGTCAATCCAGGCCTGACAGGGCAAAACAGCCGGGAACCGGTGGTGCTCCAGGGAGCGGTGGACTGTGTGTTTGAGGAAAACGGCGGCTTGATTCTGGTGGACTATAAAACCGATTATGTGAAGGAAGAACAGGAACTTAAAAACCGTTACCGCCGGCAGCTTTCCCTTTATGCTCTGGCATTGGAGCAAACCACCGGACTTAAGGTAACGGAGCAGTACCTTTATTCCTTCTCCCTGGGGGAAGCGGTGCGGATAAATTAGAAAAGCGCCGGTGCTGAACAGCCGAACAGCCAGGCGGGCTCATAGGAACGCTGTCAGCACGCGCCTCTGCGTTCGAGGCTGATTCAACAGCTTTTCTTAAATTTTATCTTGACAAATCGTAAAGCGTCTGATAAAGTAATAAGGTACAACAAAGCAGAGCAGTGTGTTCTCACCTGTGGGGTTTCGTCCGGCATGGGTCAATACAGGAAAGATACTTTCTTTCATGAGAGTTTTTAGGTGTATTGTGCGCGGACGGAGCATTCTGTCCGCGCTTTGTATTTTTCACAACTATTTGTTATTTTGGAGGTGCGTAACCATCAGCAGCAAGGAACTACAGATCAACGACGAGATCCGGGATAAGGAACTTCGTATTATCGACACGGACGGTTCTCAGTTGGGCATTATGTCAGCCAGCGAGGCTCTTGATAAAGCGGCTGAAAAAAATCTTGACCTGGTTAAGATTTCCCCTATGGCGAAACCGCCGGTCTGCAAAATCATGGACTACGGGAAATACCGCTTTGAACAGGCCAAGCGGGAAAAGGAAGCCAGAAAGAATCAGCATATTGTCGATATTAAGGAAATCAGGCTTTCCCTCAATATCGATACCCATGATTTTAATACCAAGCTGGGACACGCCAAGCGGTTTATAAGCGAAGGGGATAAGGTAAAGGTATCCATTCGTTTTCGCGGCCGTGAGATGGGCCATCCGGAGCTTGGCTATGAGATCATGCGGAAGTTTGCGGATTCCTGCGCTGAATTCGCAAACATTGAAAAACCCGCCAAACTGGAAGGACGCAATATGTTGATGTTCCTTGCACCAAAACCGAAGAAGTAACATGATTTAAGGAGGAGCAAATACCATGCCTAAGATTAAAACTCACAGCGGCGCAAAGAAGCGCTTCAAGCTTTCTAAAAACGGAAAAGTAATCCGCGCCCACGCTAACAAGTCCCACATTCTGAATAAAAAGACCACCAAGCGCAAAAGAGGCCTGAGAAAGACAACCGTAGCCGACAAGACCAATGTGGCTCAGGTGAAGCGTCTGGTTCCTTATAAATAAGGAAAGTCTGTTTACGGAACGAAAAATAACCATTATTTGGAGGTAAGATAGAATGGCACGTGTAAAGGGTGCGTTAGCAACACGCAAAAGAAGAAAGAAGATTTTAAAGCTGGCCAAGGGCTACTGGGGTTCCAAGAGCCGTCATTTTAAGATGGCCAAACAGGCCGTTATGAAGTCCGGCAATTACGCTTATATCGGCCGTAAGCAGAGAAAGCGCGATTTCCGCCGTCTGTGGATCACCCGTATTTCCGCCGCCTGCAAGGCCAACGGCGTGAATTATTCCACCTTTATGAACGGCCTGAAGAAAGCCAACATCGAGCTGAACCGTAAGATGCTCTCTGAGATCGCAATCGCAGATCCGGCGGCTTTTACCAGCCTGGTGGAAAAGGCAAAGGCTGCTCTATAAAAAAGCTTGGATTGCGCCCGGATATGTTCCGGGCGCTCCTTTTGTATCATGGAAAATACTCTTTTGGAATAAAAACGCCTGGTTAATTGGGTTTCTATTCCAAAAGGGTACTTGTGAGGGAAGCTATGAGTGAGATCATCACCAGCAAGGAGAATCCTGCGGTCAAGCACGCGGCGCGGCTTTTGAAATCCGCGAAATTCCGCCGCCAGGAGGAAGCTTTTTTGGCTGAGGGAGTCCGGCTGTGCCGGGATGCGGCTTACAGCGGCGTAAGGATCCTCCGGATGTTTTATACTGAGGAGGCCCTGGAGAGATATCCCAAAGATGTGGAACTGCTGCGGGAAAAAGCGGAAAGAGCTTTTTTGCTTTCTCAGCAGCTGGCGGGCGGCTTATCTGCTACCGTAACCCCGCAGGGGATCTTTTGCGTGTGCGCTATGCTTGACAAAACGGATTGTCTGGATAAAATGGATGCTAGCGGTCAGCTATTAGGACTGGAGGATATCCAGGATCCTTCCAATCTGGGAACGGTTCTGCGGACCGCAGAAGCCCTGGGCATAGGCGGGGTGATCCTGACCAGAGGCTGCTGCGACGTTTACAGCCCTAAGGTTCTGCGGGGCAGCATGGGGGCGGTTTTTCGACTGCCGATGGCGCTGATTGAAACCATGCCTCCGGCCGTAAACGCGCTGGAGCAAAAGGGATTTGTCGCTATGGCCGCGGTGCCCGACCGGGAAGCGGAGCCGATTACTCAGGTTCGTTTTTCTTCTCCGTCCATTGTTTTGGTAGGCAACGAGGGAAACGGCTTAAAGCCGGAAACCATCCGGGCCTGCCAGCGCCGGGTTACCATTCCGATGCTGGGCCGGGCGGAGTCCCTGAACGCCTCCGTAGCCGCCAGCCTTTTGATGTGGGAAATGATGCGGGCCTCCGGGGAGGCGGCGTTATGAACCGGGAGCTTTTCTGGATCTGGCTTTCCTTGGGGCTTACCCCGGGCAGCCGTTCCTGTAAACGGATTTTAGAACGCTTTAGGACTCCGGAAGAATTTTTCCGAGCCCCGGACGACCAATGGCGCTCCTTCCGGCTGCCGGCCGGGGAGCTTTCAGCGCTAAGTACCCGTGATTTAGTACAGGCAGAGAAAATATCGGCGGCCTGCCGGGAAAAGGGAATCGACCTGATCGCGCCTGGGGACCAGGCTTATCCAAACCGCTTGTGGGAAATTCCCAATCCGCCGGCGCTTCTTTACTGTCAGGGCGTGCTTCCGGATTTAGAAGAAGCCTTATGCCTGGCGGCGGTAGGCACCAGAAGCGCTACCGAGGATGGCATGAAATCCGCCTTCGAGCTTTGCTACAGGCTGGCTGGAGCCGGTACCGTGATCGTCAGCGGCGGGGCTTTGGGCGCGGATCAAGCCGCTTTGGAAGGCGCCTTGCAGGCAAAGGGAAAAACCATCGCGGTTCTGGGCGGAGGCGCGGATGTGGATTATCCGCCTAATTTTGCGGGTATGCGAAAACGCATTCTGGAAAACGGCGGCGCGGTTCTTTCCGAATATCCGCCGGCAACGAAGCCCTATCGGGGCAATTTCCCCGTCCGCAACCGGATTATTTCAGGGCTTTCCCGGGGAGTCCTGGTGATCGAGGCTCCAAAGCACAGCGGCGCTTTGATTACCGCGGGGCTTGCGCTGGAGCAAAACCGGGATGTTTTCGCTTTATCGGGCAGCGTGCGGAGCGAAGCTTCCTTCGGCACGAATCAGCTGATTAAGGACGGTGCGAAGCCGGTGACCTGTCCGGAGGATATTTTGGAGGAATATGCCTATACTTATGCTTATTCCGGTTCTGCTGAGAAAGATGAAATTGCCTCGACAGAAATAGAGGGAGCTTCTCCTTCGGGACAAAACCCTTTGCGGCCGCCGAACCATAGAACCGAGCTTCCGAAGGCGCCGCCCGCTATTCGGGAGGAGGAGCTTTCAGCCTGCGCGGTAAAGCTTTATCATGTCATGAGCTGGGAGCCTGCTTATTTGGATATCCTCGCGGAAAAAGCGGGATTATCCGCGGCACAGGCGTTACAGGCGGTGACGGAGCTGGAGCTCAGCGGGATCATTCAATCCTATTCAGGACGACGTTACGCGTTTCAGCAGTAATTTATAATAAGGTGGTAGCTGAATGTCAAAATTAGTAATTGTGGAGTCGCCGGCCAAGGCGAAAACCATTCAAAAATATCTGGGAAAAGGCTATGACGTTATCGCATCCATGGGCCATGTCCGAGATCTGCCGGAAAACCGCCTCAGTGTGGATGTGAAAAAGCATTTTCAGCCTAAATATACTGTCATCAAGGGAAAAGAAAAGCTGGTGGAAGAGCTGGAAAAAATGGCGGATAAAAGCGAAGCCGTATTTCTGGCTACGGACCCTGACCGGGAAGGAGAAGCCATTTCCTGGCATTTGGCTTATCTGCTAAAGCTGGACCCGGAGGATCAAAACCGCGTGACCTTTAACGAAATCACGAAAACCGGCGTCACCAACGGGATGGCCCATCCCAGGGGCATCGATATCGACCTGGTCAATGCCCAGCAGGCCCGCCGGATTTTAGACCGGCTGGTGGGCTATAAGCTGAGCCCGTTCCTGTCACAAAAAATACGCCGGGGCTTGTCGGCGGGCCGGGTGCAGTCAGTGGCGGTGCGCCTGGTGGTGGACCGGGAGGAGGAAATTCGCGCTTTTAAGCCGGAGGAATACTGGTCCATCGACGCGAAGTTTATTCCCAAGGGCAGCCGCAAGCAGTTCCCGGCGGTATTTTACGGTACTGAAGCCGAAAAAATTAAGCTTTCCTCCAAGGAGGAGGCGGATAAAATCCTGGAAGCGGTCAAAGACGCCGATTTCCAGATCACTAAGCTGAAAAAGGGGACCCGGAGAAAATCTCCGGCGCCGCCCTTTATCACCTCCACCCTACAGCAGGAGGCCTCCCGAAAGCTCGGCTTCCAGGCCCGCCGCACCATGAAGGCGGCCCAGGAGCTTTACGAGGGTATCGATATACAGGGCATGGGTGCCACCGGCTTGATCACCTATATGAGAACCGACTCTTTGCGCTTGTCCGAGGATGCGATCCGGGATGCCCGGGAATATATCGGCAGCCGGTGGGGAGAGAAATATCTGCCTAAGGAGGCCCGGCATTTTAAGTCCAGGGCAAACGCTCAGGATGGCCATGAGGCGATTCGTCCCACCATGGTCGGCCTGGCCCCGGACCAGGTGAAGGACAGCCTGACCAATGACCAGTATAAGCTTTATAAGCTGATCTGGGAGCGGTTCCTGGCCTGCCAGATGGCCCAGTGCCTGCAAAGCACCACCCAGGCGGATATCACCGGGAACGGGTATGTGTTTAAGGCCTCCGGCTATACCGTGACCTTCGACGGCTTTACCGTCCTCTACGTGGAGGGCCGGGATGAGGCTCAGGAGGACGAGGGAGCCTTACCGCCCCTGGAAAAGGATATGACCGTCCGGGCGAAGGAGATTGTCCCGAACCAGCACTTCACCCAGCCGCCGCCCCGCTATACAGAAGCCTCCCTGATCAAGGCGATGGAGGAATACGGCATCGGCCGCCCGTCCACCTATGCGGCCACGATCACCACCATCACCGGCAGAGAGTATGTGGTCCGGGATGGCAAGGCGTTAAAGCCTACGGAGCTGGGAGAGGTTACTACTAAGCTGATGAAGGAGCGTTTCCCGAAAATCGTCAATGTGAAATTTACCGCACAGATGGAAGAGGATTTGGATGGCATTGAGGCGGGCAAGGAAAATTGGGTAGACACCCTGGAGGAGTTTTACGGAGACTTTGACAAGACTCTCCAAAAGGCCAAGGAAGAGATGAAGGATGTCAAGATCACCTTGGAGGAGGATAAAACCGATCTGATCTGCGAAAAATGCGGCCGTCAGATGGTGGTTAAGGTGGGCCGGTATGGCAAGTTTATCGCCTGCCCAGGATATCCCGAGTGCAAAAACATTAAAAAGTTTGTGAAAGAAACCGGCGCCGAGTGTCCCAAGTGCGGCGGCAGGGTGATCGAGAAGAAAACGAAAAAAGGCCGGGTATTCTATGGCTGCGACCATTATCCGGAATGTGATTTTGTATCCTGGGATGAGCCGATTCAGGAGAAGTGTCCCAAGTGCGGCAAGACCCTTTTGAAAAAGAAGGGGAAAAAGCCCAAGATCTACTGCGTCACAGAAGGATGCGGCTATGAACGGGTGGAAGACCAGGATGAAAATTAACGTAATAGGCGGGGGCCTGGCGGGATGTGAAGCCGCTTGGCAGGCGGCCAATGCCGGCGCCCAGGTGACCCTGTATGAAATGAAGCCGGAAAAATATTCTCCGGCTCATCACAGTCAAAATATGGCGGAGCTGGTTTGCTCCAATTCTTTGAAAGCGAGCCGGGTGGAAAGCGCCGCCGGCCTGCTGAAGGAGGAAATGCGGCGCTTTCACTCTCTGCTGATGGAATGCGCCGACCAAACCCAGGTTCCCGCCGGAGGCGCTTTGGCGGTGGACCGGGATGAGTTTTCCAGCCTGGTCACAAGAAAAATAAAAGGTCACGAAAACATTCAGGTGGTATCTCGGGAGGTCACGGAGCTTCCCCTGCCCAACGCCGAGGAGCCGACGGTCGTGGCTACCGGTCCTCTGACCAGCGATGCTCTGGCGGAGAAAATCGCGGGGCTGTGCGGGGGTTCGCTGAGCTTTTTTGACGCGGCGGCGCCGATTGTCACCTACGGCAGCGTAGATTTGTCCCAGGCGTTCACCCAATCCCGGTACGATAAGGGCGAGGATGACGCTTACCTCAACTGCCCAATGAACAAAGAGCAGTATGAGGCCTTTTATCAGGAGCTGATCCGGGCGGAGAGAGCGCCGGTCCATGAGTTTGATGTGAATAATCCAAAGGTTTACGAGGGCTGTATGCCGGTAGAGGTGATGGCCCAGCGGGGAGCGGATACCTTGCGGTTCGGCCCGCTAAAGCCGGTGGGCCTGAGGGATCCCAGAACCGGCCATCGCCCTTGGGCAGTGGTGCAGCTGCGGCAGGAAAACCGGGAAAAGACCCTGTACAATTTGGTGGGCTTCCAGACAAACCTGAGGTTTCCGGAGCAGAGGCGGGTATTTTCCATGATCCCGGCCCTGAAAAATGCTGAATTCGTCCGATACGGAGTCATGCATCGGAATACCTTTATCGATTCTCCAAGGCTACTGCGCCGGGATTTTTCCATGAAAACACGGCCCGACCTGTTTTTTGCCGGGCAGCTCACAGGGCTGGAAGGATACTTAGCCGCGATGTTTTCGGGCCTGTTAGCCGGGAAGAACGCGGTTCGGCGCTGCCAGGGCAGAGAAACGCTGGTTCTTCCGAGAGAAACCATGATGGGTGCCTTAAGCCACTATATCAGTGACGAATCGGTTAAGGATTTCCAGCCGATGGGGGCTAATTTTGGAATTTTGCCGCCGCTTCAGGAACCTATCCGGGATAAGCGCCGGCGGTACGGCGCCTTGTCGGAGAGATCGCTCGAGCGTATCGAGAAAATCATAAATAGCGGAGTATAGGCCACAAAGAAAGGTGGGAAAGCGGGAACGCCGTTCAAGCTTTTTATAGAGCGGAATGAGCGGTACTGCGAGGATATGAAAATTATTGTTGACGCGTTTGGAGGAGACAACGCCCCTTTGGAGATTTTAATGGGATGCGCCCAGGCGGTTGCCGAATATGATTTGGACGTTATGCTTACCGGCAGGGAAGCGGAGATCCGCCGGGTTGCTGAGGAAAACGAGATTTCTCTGAACAGAATGGAGCTCGTGGATACCCCGGATATCATTACCATGGAAGACCACGCCGGGGATATTATGAAATCGAAATCTCAAAGTTCCATGGCGGAGGGCCTGCGGCAGCTCGCCGCAGGAAACGGAGACGCTTTCATTTCCGCGGGCAACAGCGGCGCCCTGGTGGTGGGCTCTACCTTAATCGTAAAAAGGATTCCCAAGATTAAGCGTCCGGCGTTCGCGCCGATCATGCCGAAAAACGAAGGCTTTTTCATGCTGATCGACGGCGGGGCGAACGTGGAGTCGAAGCCGGAAATGCTCCAGCAATTCGGTGTGATGGGGTCGATTTATATGGAAAAGGTCATGGGGGTAAAAAATCCCCGGGTCGGCCTTGCCAACGTAGGCACCGAGGATCATAAGGGCGGAGAACTGCAGCACCAGGCGTTTCAGCTTTTAAAGCAGACCGGCGTGAATTTTATCGGGAACATCGAAGCCCGGGATATTCCCGAGGACGCGGCGGACGTGGTGGTATGCGACGGGTTTACCGGCAACGTGATTTTGAAGCTTTATGAAGGCGTAGCCATGACGCTGATGAACAAAATCAAGGGCATTTTGACCAAGAACCTAAAGACGAAAATCGCGGCGGGCATGATTTACAGCGACATGAAGGAGCTAAAAAAGGCTATGGATTACAACGAATACGGCGGCGCGCCGATTATGGGCGTAGCCAAGCCGGTATTTAAAGCCCATGGCAGCGCGAAAGCGAAAACCTTTAAAAACGCCCTCCGTTTAACGGCGGCTTATGTAAAGGGCGGCGTGGTAGAGGAGATTAACGAGTCACTGCAATCGCTGAAGGGAATGGATAGCAATGAGTAAGCAGGAAAACACAAAAGCATCGGGCTGGGACTTCCGGCGGCTGGAAGAGAATTTAGGCTACGCCTTTCAGAATCCGAAGCTGCTGAAAACCGCCCTGACCCACTCCTCCTATGCCAACGAGGCCCATAACGGCACCCGCAGCAACGAGCGGCTGGAATTTCTGGGGGACGCGGTTTTAAGTATCGTGGTGTCCGATTATATTTTCCGAAACTGCCCCCATCTGCCGGAAGGCGAGCTGACCAAAATGCGGGCTTCCCTGGTGTGCGAGAAATCCCTCCAGCGCTTTTCCAGGGTTCTGGAAATCGGGAGCTTCCTCCGGCTCAGCCGGGGCGAGCAAAATTCCGGCGGAGCGGAGCGGTCCTCTATTTTGGCCGACGCCTTTGAGGCAGTGCTGGCGGCGATTTATTTAGACGGCGGCATGGAAAAGGCCAGGGAGTTCGTCTTGCGCTTTACCGTCCCGGAAATGGAAAATCCCAAGCCCAAGGCCTTTAAGGATTATAAAACGGCTTTGCAGGAGATCGTCCAGCAAAATCCGGAGGAAAAGCTTAACTATGTGCTGGTGGGGGAAAGCGGTCCGGATCATAATAAGCATTTTGTTGTTGAGGTTCATTTGAACAGCAATGTCATCGGGAAAGGCGGAGGCAGAAGCAAAAAGGAAGCTGAACAACAGGCTGCTCGGGAAGCATTGGAGCTGATGGGCTATTAAACACAGCAATGTGGCGTTTTTTATTCCTCATGCGGGCTGCCCTCATCAGTGCAGCTTCTGCGATCAGAAAAGCATCACCGGTGAGAGCAGGCGGGTTGAGCCTGGCGAGGTGGCCGCTGTTCTAGAGGATGCGCGGCAGGCGCTGAGGGGAAAGCAAAAAGCGTCTGAAATCGCTTTTTTCGGCGGCAGCTTTACCGCGGTGCCTCCGGCCTATCAGGAGTCGCTTTTGAAAGCCGCCTACCCCTTCGTAAAGCGGGGGGATTTTTCCGGTATCCGGATTTCCACCAGGCCGGATGCTATTGACCCTCCGGTTTTAGAGCGGCTGAAACAGTATGGGGTGAAAAGTATCGAACTGGGCGCCCAGAGCATGGACGACAGGGTGCTGGTTCTCAATCAGCGGGGACATACCGCCCAAGACGTGGTCAACGCCTCCCGGATGATTCGGGAATATGGATTTTCGTTAGGGCTTCAGATGATGACGGGCCTTTATGGCAGTTCTCCGGAATCCGATTGGCAAACCGGAAAAAAATTAGTCTTATGCAAGCCTGATTGCGTCAGAATTTACCCTACCGTGGTGCTGAAGGGCACCAAGCTGGGGGAATACTATGAGGCCGGCCTTTACAGCCCGCCTGACGCGGAACAGTCCATTCCCTTATGCGCCGGATTGCTGCGTTTGTTCCGGCAGAATAAAATCGATGTAATCCGCCTGGGGCTTCACGACGCCTTGGAGCTGAAGCGGAACCTATTAGCTGGAGCTTATCACCCGGCGTTCCGGGAAAAATGCCAGTCCTATTTGTTTTATAAGGACATTTTAGCCCGCGTTTGCGCTATGGGACAGAAGCCGTCTGCCATTGAAATTTTGGGCAACCCAAGGGAGCTTTCCCAGATTGTGGGACAAAAGCGGGAGAACATACAGAAGCTGAAGGAACAGGGGATCGACGCCCGGGCGGTGCCGGACCCGTCGATTCCTTCGGGAGAAATAGAAGTTAAGTGCAGGTGAGATCGTGCTATTAAAATCACTAAAGCTGCAAGGCTTTAAAACCTTTCCAGATCAGACTAAGCTTTCCTTTGGACCGGGAATCACCGCCGTGGTAGGACCTAACGGCAGCGGAAAGAGCAATATCAGCGATGCCATCCGCTGGGTTTTGGGAGAGCAGTCCTGCAAAACCCTGCGCTGCTCCAGAATGGAGGATGTTATTTTCAACGGCACTCCAGCGAGAAAATCCCAGGGTTACGCCCAGGTGACCCTTACCATCGACAATAGGGACAGAAGGCTTCCCTTTGGGGAGGATGAGGTGGCCATCACCCGCCGGTACTATCGTTCCGGAGACAGCGAGTATTTGATTAACAAAGCGGTTGTACGGCTGAAGGATATTCATGAGCTGTTTATGGACACCGGCTTGGGACGGGACGGCTATTCGATTATCGGCCAAGGCAAAATCGACAGCATCGTGGCCTCCCGTTCTGAGGACCGGAGGGAAATCTTCGAGGAGGCTGCTGGAATCTCCAGGTACCGCTACCGCAAGGGGGAAGCGGAGAAAAGGCTGAATCAGACTGAGGAAAACCTGCTCAGGCTGAGAGATATCCTGTCCGAGCTGGAAGCCCGGGTAGGCCCCTTGGAGGAGCAGGCGAAAAAGGCCAAGGACTATTTGGCCTACGCAGACGAAAAGCGGGTTTTGGAGATCGGCCTGTGGCTGAATACCCTGGAAAAATCGGGAAAAGTCCTGCGGGAGCAGGAGGATAAAATCCTGGTGGCCAGAAATCAGGATGAGGAGGTTGAGAATCAGATTCAGGAGATTCAGGCCCGGGAGGAAACGATCTTTTTAGAGATGAACTCCCACGCTGCTAAAGTGGATGAGCGCCGGCGGGAAATTCAAAGCCTTCAGGAGCTTTCTGGGGAAAAGGAGCACGAAGCCAGCCTGCTGAACAGCGACATTTCCCATAACGAGGAATTGATCTCCAGAGTGGAGGCTCAGATTCAGGAGGCCAGTTCCTCGGCGGATTCCATCGACGCGGAAATTGAGAAGCGCCGGGCGCTGATTTTAGAAAAAAAGAGCCGGGAGGCGGAAGATCAAAATGCCTTGGCTGCCTGTGAGCAGGAGCTGTTATCCTTGCAGGAGGAAGCGGGAAAATACTTGACAGAGGGAGAGGCCCTCAGCGGGGAAATCGCTTTGCTGACGGAAAAGGCCGGAGAGGCCAAGCTGACCGGGGTCACGGCGGCCTCCTCCATCAGTGAGATTGAAGCCCGCCTTGCCAAGGTGCAGGCGGATATTGCCCAGCGGCTCAGCGGCCTGCATCAGACCAATGAAGCGCTCAAGGATTACCAGCAAATGCTGGACGATACCAATGACCGGATCGGCGGCCTTGCCAACACAGTCAAGGGCTATGAACTCCGCTTGGATTCCAGGCGGGGGAAATTAGCGGACAGCAAAAAGCTTGCCGACCAGCTTTCCCTGGATGCACAGGAAAAGCTTCGACGGGCGAATTTGCTGAGAGAGCTGGAGAGAAACCTGGAGGGCTTTCAAAAAAGCGTAAAAACGGTCATGAAGGAATCCCAGAGGGGAGCCTTATCCGGTGTCCATGGACCGGTGTCCCGCCTGTTCCAGGTTTCCAGCGAATACGCTGTGGCCATCGAAACTGCATTAGGCGGCGCTATGCAGAATTTGGTGGTGAGCACCGAGCAGGATGCGAAAAGGGCTATCCAGCTTTTAAAGCAGCGGGACAGCGGACGGGCTACCTTTCTGCCCTTGTCCACTATTAAAGGAAACGTGCTGAAGGAGCCGGGCCTGGAGGACTGTATGGGCTTTGTGGGCGTTGCGAGCCGGCTTTGCCGGTTTGACACTCAGTATCAGGGCGTCATCGATTCCTTGCTGGGCAGGGTAGCGGTGGCGGAAAGCCTGGACGACGCTGTGGCCATTGCCAAACAGTTCCACTACCGGTTCCGGATCGTCACCCTGGACGGCCAGGTGGTTAACGCCGGCGGCTCCCTGACCGGAGGCTCGCTGGCCAGAAATTCGGGGCTCTTGAGCCGGGTAGGCGAAATAGAAAAGTATGAAAAGGAAGCGGCCGTTCTTCAGGAAAAGCTGAAAAAGGCCCAGGAGGAGTATCATCAGCTGCAGGCGGAGGTTTCTAAAAACGAGGCGGCGCTGTTAGGCGCCCAGGGAGAGCTGTCCTCCGCCCAGGAGGAGCGGATCCGTCTGGAGGCGGAACAGAAGAACCGCCGGGCGGAGCGGGAAAATCTGCAAAGGGCGGTTGAGGACCTGCAAAAGGAACGGGATCAGTCTCAGATACGGCTGAAAGAATTAAGGGCGGCCTTGGAGGCGTCCCGCAAGGTCCAGGAGGAAGCGGAACATGAAATTTCCGTAATCGAGGAAAAGCTTTCCAAAATCACCGGAAGCCAGGCGGAGTTCAGCGAAAAGCGGGAAGGAATCTCCCAAAGGATGCAGGAGCTTCGCATGGGACTCTTATCTCTGGAAAAGGATCAATCCTCTTTAGAGGCTGAGATCGCTTCCATGGAAAGCCGCAGGCAGGGGGAAGCCGGAAGGATTACCCAGCTGGAGGAGGAAATTCAGGAGCTTAAACAAAAGAATGGGGAACTGCAAAAGGAGATTGCTCAGTGCCTGACCCAGGCTCAGAAGCTGAAAGAACAAGCCGCCGGAGTGGAGAAATCCATCGAAGCGCTGAATCAGGAGCGGCTGGAGCTGGAAAAACAGTCCGCCCGTCTGCGGGCGGAGGAACGGGAAAAGCAGTCTCAAAGAGAGCTTACCGGCCGGGAGCTGGCCCGCTTGGAGGAACGGAAAGCCAATCTCCAAAAGGAATATGATGAAATTATCAGCCGCCTGTGGGAAGAATATGAATTGACCCGGAGACAGGCGGAGGAAACCGTCGGCCGGATAGAGGAGCCGGGCAAGGCTCAAAAGCGGCTGAATGAGCTGAAAAGTAAAATTAAAAGCTTGGGCACCGTCAATGTGGCCGCCATCGAGGAATATCAGGAGGTTTCCGAACGGTACCTCTTTATGCAGGAGCAGGTAGGAGACGTGGAGAAATCCCGGGAGGAGCTGCTTAAGCTGATCCGGGATCTGACGCAGAATATGCGTTCCTTGTTTGTTGCCCGGTTTGAGGAGATCAACAAGCATTTCGGCGCTACTTTTCAGGAGCTGTTCGGCGGAGGCGGGGCCCAGCTGAAGCTTTCCGACCCGGAGGACATTTTAAATTCCGGCATCGACATTTATGTCCAGCCTCCGGGAAAAATTGTCAGTCATTTGGAGCTTCTGTCCGGCGGCGAAAAGGCCCTGGTCGCTATCTGTCTCTACTTCTCCATTATGAAGGTCAGCCCGGCGCCGTTTTGCGTGCTGGACGAAATCGAGGCCGCACTGGATGACGTGAATGTCACCCGGTTCGCCTCGTATCTCCGCAGAATGAACGACAATACCCAGTTTATCGTCATCACCCACCGCCGGGGCACCATGGAGGAAGCCGATGTGCTTTACGGCGTTACCATGCAGGATGAGGGCGTTTCGAAGCTTCTTGAGCTGCGGGCGTCTGAGATCGAAGCCAAGCTGGGCATGAAAGCGTAACAAAAGGAGGAAGTCCTGTTGGGATTATTCAGTAAAATCAAAGAAGGCTTAAAAAAGACAAGGGACAGCGTAGTGGGGCAGATTGACTCTATGCTGAAATCCTTTACGAAAATTGACGACGACCTGTTCGAAGAGCTGGAGGAGCTTTTGGTGATGGGAGACGTGGGCATCAATACGGCTCAGCGCATTTGTGAGGAACTGAAAGCCAGAGTAAAGCGCGACGGCGTAAAAGACCCTAACCAGATCATGGGAATGCTTCGTAACGTGGTAAGGGAAATGCTGGAAGGAGATACCAGCCTCCATTTGGCAACCAAGCCTTCCATTATTCTGGTGATCGGGGTCAACGGCGTAGGAAAAACCACCACCATCGGTAAAATTTCCGCCCGTCTGACCCGGGAAGGGAAAAAGGTCGTGATCGCGGCGGCGGATACGTTCCGGGCGGCAGCTATCGACCAGCTGGCGGTCTGGGCGGACCGTTCCGGTGCCGACCTGGTAAAACAAGGCGAAGGCTCCGACCCAGCCGCGGTGGTGTTTGACGCAATCTCGGCAGCGAAATCCCGGAACGCGGATGTGATTATCTGCGATACCGCGGGGCGGCTTCACAACAAAAAGAATCTGATGGACGAGCTGAGCAAAATCGGCAGGATTATCGACCGGGAGCTGCCGGAGGCGGAAAAGGAAATTCTTCTGGTGCTGGATGCGGCCACCGGCCAAAATGCTGTGAACCAGGCTCGGGAATTTAAAAATTCCTGCGGCATTACCGGCATTGTGCTGACCAAGCTGGACGGTACCGCCCGGGGCGGCGTGGTCATCGCCATCAAGGAGGATTTGAATGTTCCGGTAAAGTTTATCGGCGTAGGGGAGCAGATCGACGATCTTCAGCCCTTCGACCCGGAGGATTTTGCCAACGCTCTGTTCGAGCCGGAGCAAGTCTGAAGCAGGAAACCGGAGAAAATAATATTGAGCGGCTTTACGCGCTGCGAACGCTGAAAAAGCAAAATGAAAAATTTTCACCCGGATGAGCGGAACGAAAACGCTGTGCGCTGCTCGGAATCAAACGGAAAAAGAGAAACGCGCAAGCAGAGACGTGGACAAAAATATTTTTTCTTTGCACGCTTCTGTCTGAAAAAGGACTGCTTGCATGAACATAAAATGAATAAAGAGGTGGCTTACCATGCAGTTTGTCATGGCGACCAATAATTTAAAAAAACGGGATGAAATGGAGCGCATTTTAAAGGAGCTTGGGATCGAGGTTCTGACCGCGAAGCAGGCCGGCGCCGATTTAGGAGATGTGGAGGAAACCGGCACTACCTTTGAGGAGAACGCCTATATTAAGGCAAAGGCGGCCTTGGACTTGACCGGTAAGGCCTCGATCGCCGACGATTCCGGCCTGATGGTGGACGCCTTAAACGGAGAGCCAGGGGTGTATTCCGCCCGTTATGGCGGCCCGGGCGCCACCGACGAGGAAAAGGTGCAAAAGCTTTTGAAAAACATAGAGAATGTACCGGAGGAAAAACGAACCGCCAGGTTTGTCTCCGCCATTTGCTGCTTATTCCCAAATGGAAAAGAGCTAATGGTGCGGGGAGAGTGCCCGGGAAAAATCGCGTACGCGTCGGCTGGAGAGGGCGGGTTCGGCTATGACCCGGTGTTTGTGGTAGAGGGCGGAAAAACCTTCGCCGAGCTGACGGCGGAGGAAAAGGACGCTGTGAGCCATCGCGGCGCCGCCCTAAGAAAATTAAAAGCGGCGCTGAGAGAAACGCTGGAAGGAGCTAAGGAATGTTAACAAGCAAGCAAAGGGCCTATCTCAGAGGATTGGGAAACCTGTTGGATACTATTTTAATGGTGGGAAAGGGCGGCATGAGCCCGGAAATTTTAAAACAAGCGGATGACGCCATCACCGCACGAGAAATCATCAAGGGCAAGTGCCTGGAGACCTCGCCGTTATCCTCCCGGGAAGCGGCGGAGGAGATCGCCTCGCAAATCGGAGCCGAAGTGGTCCAGGTGATCGGCACAAAGTTTATTTTATACCGAAGAAATGAGAAAAAACCGGTGATTGTACTGCCGAAAAAATAAGGGAGTGTTATGGAACAGCGAATTGGAATTTTAGGGGGAACCTTTAATCCTATCCACAACGCCCATTTAAAAATGGCCTTGGATTTTTCAGAGACGCTTCATTTTGACAAGGTGCTGATCATCCCCACCAGAATCCCTCCCCATAAGCGGGCGGCGGATATGGCCTCAACCGAGGACCGGCTGGAAATGTGCCGGCTGGCGGCGCGGAGCAGTCCGGTATTTCAGGTGTCCGACCTGGAGATCAGGCGGCCCGGCCCCAGCTATACCTCGGACACTTTGGAATTTTTAAGCGGGGAAAATCCTGAAGCCAGATTCTACTTTTTAACGGGAGCGGATATGTTCCTCACCATTCAGGATTGGCGGCGGCCGGAAAAAATCTTTGAGCTTGCCACGATCTGCGCGGCCCCCAGAGAAAAATCTGATATTTTTATTTTACAAAACCACGCGAATCGGTTAAAATTACAATATGGAAGTTTGTTCCAATATGAAATTTTGGATATCCCCTTAATGCCGGTTTCCTCTACGGAAATCCGCAGACGGACCCGCTCTGGGGAGCCGATCGATCCTTTTGTGCCCAAGCAGGTGGCGGACTATATCCGGGAACGCCGCCTGTATCAATAAAAATGGGGGAGGTTTTTCCATGTCCATATCAGCGATGACGGTCGAGGACTGCAAAAAAATCATTCGGAAACGCCTGGGAGACTACCGTTACCAGCATTCGGTAAACGTATCGAAATGTGCTGCGAATTTGGCGGAAAAATACGGCGCCGATCCGCATAAGGCAAAAATCGCCGGCATACTTCACGACGCTACTAAGGAGACCCCATATCCGGAGCAGTTGCAAATGATGGAGCGTTATGGTATCCTATTAAGCGATATTGAAAAACAAGCGCCAAAGCTTTGGCACGCCGTTTCCGGCGCCTGCTTTATGGAGTATGAGCTGGGGATCGAGGACGAGGATATTTTGAACGCGGTGCGGTACCATACCACCGCCCGCAAAGGAATGACCACCCTGGAAAAAGTGATTTACATCGCTGATTTTATTTCCGCGGAACGGGATTATCCTGGTGTGGACGAGCTGAGAAGGGCGTCCCGGGAAAGCTTAGAAAGGGTGATGCTGGAGGGCCTTTCCTTCAGCATGTGCGATCTGTCCAAGCGGAAAATGCTGATCCATCCCAACACCTTTGAAGCATATAATGAAATTTTACTCGCTATGAAAAAGGAGTGACCCGTTTTTATGACATCCTTGGAGCTTGCGAAAGAAGCGGCCAAAATTTTAGACAGCAAAAAGGGAATTGATATTCAAGCCATCGGCGTCAGGGAGGTTACCACCCTGGCCGACTACTTTGTCATCGCGGCCGGCGGCAGCGGCACCCAAGTAAAGGCCCTAGCGGATGAGGTGGAATTTCAGCTCAAGCAGCTGGGAATTTCCCCTAACCATATTGAGGGGCACCGCTCCAATACCTGGATTCTTTTGGATTACGGCAATGTAGTGGTTCATGTGTTTTTGAAAGAGACTCGCGACTTTTATGACCTGGAGCGGTTGTGGCAGGACGGCGAGCAGATAGATTTATCTAGTGTGCTGGAATAAACAGGAGGGGTTCAATTTTGAAGTACGATCATACCGGCATGGAAGCAAAATGGCAGAAGCAATGGGAAGAAAAGGGCGTATTCCACGCGAGCAATGACTCCGACAAGCCCAAGTACTACACCCTGATCGAGTTTCCCTATCCCAGCGGCCAGGGACTGCACGTTGGCCATCCCAGATCCTATACGGCTCTGGATATCGTGGCGAGAAAACGCCGCTTGATGGGCTATAATGTGCTGTATCCTATCGGTTGGGATGCCTTTGGCCTGCCTACCGAAAATTTTGCCATTAAAAACCACGTCCATCCAGAGGTGGTGACAAAGAAAAATATCGCCCGCTTTAAGCAGCAGCTGCAGTCACTCGGCATTTCCTTTGACTGGAGCCGTGAGATCAACACCACGGATCCCAGCTATTATAAATGGACACAGTGGATCTTTTTGCAGCTGTTTAAGCACGGCTTGGCGTATAAAAAAGAGGCTTCCGTAAACTGGTGCACCTCCTGCAAATGCGTGCTGGCCAACGAAGAGGTGGTCAACGGCGTTTGCGAGCGCTGCGGCAGCGAAGTGGTGCGAAAGGTGAAATCCCAGTGGATGCTGAAGATCACCGAGTATGCTCAGCGCCTGATCGATGATTTGGATTTGGTGGATTATCCGGACCGTGTCAAGGCGCAGCAGAAAAACTGGATCGGCCGTTCTACCGGTGCAGAGGTGGATTTTGACACCACCCTGGGCGATAAGCTGACCGTGTACACCACCCGGCCGGATACCCTGTTCGGCGCGACTTATATGGTGATTTCCCCGGAGCATCCCATGATTGAAAAATGGGCTGGTCAAATTCAGAATATGGACGAGGTGCGGGCTTACCAGGAGGCGGCCGCGAAGAAGTCCGATTTTGAGCGGACTGAAGTAGCTAAGGACAAAACCGGTGTAAAGCTGCTTGGCGTACAGGCCATCAATCCGGTCAATGACCGGGAAATCCCAATCTTTATTTCCGATTACGTTTTGGTGTCCTATGGCACCGGCGCAATTATGGCAGTGCCTGCCCACGATACCAGAGACTGGGAATTCGCTAAGAAATTCGGTCTTCCCATTATCGAAGTCGTAAAGGGCGGTAATGTACAGGAAGAAGCCTTTACAGACTGTGCGACAGGAATTATGGTAAACTCCGGGCTGTTGGATGGCCTCTCTGTAGAGGAGGCCAAGGTGAAGATCACCAAGTGGCTTACGGAAAATCACAGAGGCCGCGCTAAGGTGAACTTTAAGCTGAGAGACTGGGTATTCTCCCGTCAGAGATACTGGGGAGAGCCTATCCCGATTGTGTATTGCGAGAAATGCGGCTATGTTCCTCTGCCGGAGAGCGAGCTGCCTCTGACCCTGCCGGAAGTAGATTCTTATGAGCCGACGGAAAATGGGGAATCTCCCTTAGCCAATATGACCGATTGGGTGAATACCACCTGTCCCCACTGCGGCGGCCCCGCCAAGCGGGAAACCGATACCATGCCTCAGTGGGCAGGCTCGTCTTGGTATTTTCTGCGGTATACCGATCCCCGCAACGATCAAGCCCTGGCGTCTCAACAGGCGCTGGAGTACTGGACACCGGTGGACTGGTATAACGGCGGAATGGAGCATACCACACTGCACCTGCTTTACAGCCGCTTCTGGCATAAGTTCCTTTACGATATCAAGGTCGTTCCCACGCCGGAGCCCTATGCCAAGCGCACCAGCCATGGCATGATCCTGGGAGAAAACGGCGAGAAAATGAGCAAATCCAGAGGAAATGTGGTAAACCCGGATGACATCGTCAAGGAATACGGGGCCGATACCATGCGCTTGTTTGAAATGTTCATCGGCGACTTTGAGAAGGCCGCGCCCTGGAGCGCCGCTGGAATCCGCGGCTGCCGCCGCTTTGTGGAGCGCTATTGGAACTTGCAGGATATCCTGGTAAAGGATGGCGGAATCCGTGCCTCGCTGGAGACTCCTTTCCATAAAACCATCAAAAAGGTGGGAGAGGATATTGAAAACCTGAAGTTCAATACCGCGATCGCCGCCTTAATGTCCCTGATTAATGATATTTATGACAGCGGCTCTATCACGCCGGAGGAGCTTAAGGTGTTTACGATTCTGCTGAACCCATTTGCCCCTCATGTCACGGAAGAGGTGTGGAGCCTTAATAAGCTGGGAGAGGAAATGGTATGCCAGCAGCAGTGGCCGGCCTATGACGAGAATAAATGCAAGGATGAGACCATAGAAATTGTCGTGCAGGTAAACGGCAAGGTTCGCGGCAAGCTTTCCATGCCCGCCGATGTGGCCAAGGATGCGGCCGTTGCCGCGGCGAAGGCAGATGAGAAAATCTGCGCCGCAATCGGCGGAAAGACTATTCTAAAGGAGATTTACGTGCCTGGAAAGCTGGTCAACCTTGTGGTAAAATGAGCCGGTTCTGTGGGAATTAGAGAGGTTTTTCCAGGGCGTTATGTAACAAATAATGATTGTAAATATTTACCAAATTAGGGTTTTATTTCCTAGAGAATAAAACAAATTTGTGAACTTTCACACATTGCCCTTGACACCTAAGATCCGCTACTGTATAATATTTTAGTATCGTGAGACACAAATACCCCTGTCGTTCGACGGAGGGGAGGGAAATAGATGGCTGAAATTAGAATTAAGGATAACGAGTCTTTGGACAGTGCTTTGAGAAGATTTAAGAAGCAGTGTGCCAGAGCCGGTGTTATTGCCGAGGTGCGTAAGAGAGAAGCTTATGAAAAGCCCTCCGTACGTCGCAAAAAGAAGTCTGAAGCAGCTCGTAAGCGCAAGTTTAAATAAGCTGCGACAGGCTTATGACAGCGGCTGCTCCAATTGAATTCAAGCGTTTTGAAAAAGCGGGCAGGATTGCCCGCTTTTTTAATGCCGCCGAAAAGGCCGGATACATCCACCAGCTGAGCTGGTGGTCAAAAATGGCCCCCAAAGGGGCTGCCGCAAGAGATAGGCCCAGAGGGCCTGGGCAAGCTATGGGTTCATCCCGTGGTTTTGATTGGAGGTTTTTATGTCTTTTTTTCTGCCTACGGTAGCTTTGAAACGGGTGACGGATATCTCTGAAGAACTGCTGAATTCCTTGGGAATCCGGGCTGTGTTTTTAGATGTAGACAATACCCTATCGACTCATGGCTCTCAGTCTCCGTTTGAGGGCTCGGTGGCTTGGGCCCAAAATCTGGTGGAACAGGGCTTCCAGCTTTTTATTATTTCGAATAATTTTAAAGAGCGGGTAGAACCTTTTGCCGCCCAGTTTCAGCTGCCCTTTGTCCATTTCGCGGCAAAGCCGCTGCCGTGGGGATATTTAAAAGCAAAAAAAGGCTTGCGGAATCAAGTGAAAAACAGCCAGTGCCTGGTGGTAGGAGACCAAATATTTACAGATATCATCGGGGCTAATCTATGCGGCATGAAATCAGTGCTGCTGGAGCCGATTCAGCTGGAGAATACCGCCAGCTTTCGGCTGAGACGGAAGTGGGAACGGCGATTTCGCAAAAAAGCGAAAATGGGACGGAGTTAAAAAAGCCAGGAGGTAGTGAGGAAAGTTGAAAAAGATATTGGTACTGCTGGGGCCGAACTTAAATATGATCGGCGTGCGGGAAAAAGGAATTTACGGCACGGAGACAGCGGAGAGCATTGACGCCCAGATTCGGGACTACGCAGACAAGGCGGGCTGCGCCTGCGAAATCTTCCAGTCCAATTGGGAGGGGGCTTTAGTGGATAAAATCCACGAGGCGAAGGATGTGTTCGATGGGGCGGTCATCAATGCGGGAGCGCTGACCCATTACAGTTATGCCCTGAGGGATGCGATTTCCTGCCTGCGGATTCCCTTTGTAGAGGTTCATATGAGCAATATTTATGCCCGGGAGGAATTCCGGCACCATTCCGTGATTTCGCCGGTATGCGCCGGACAGATCGCGGGCTTCGGAAAAAACAGCTATTTTTTGGCTATCGACGCTTTAAAGCGCTTACTTTGAAATGAAAGAATACAGATGGATAAAAGTGTTTTGTAAAATCGTTGAAAAGCATCGATAAAAGCCAGAAAGGAGGCGGCGGTTATGGCGGAAAGAACAGAGCGGCTAATGTCGCTTTTGCCGGAGGCGGTGGGAGAGCAGGCCGTAGACGGCGCGTTGATCACATCTCCGGCAAACCGTTTGTATCTCACCGGGATGGAAACCTCGGCGGGCTACGTGCTGGTCACCCGGCGGGAAGCCTATTTTATTGTGGACTTCCGTTATTATGAGGCTGCCTGCAAGCAGGTTTCCCATTGCAAGGTGGTGGAGTTTTCCAAAATCGGGGAGACGCTGAAGGAGCTTGCCCGTCAGGAAGGGCTCAAGGGCATTTTATTAGAGTATGAGGGGATTTCCTTGTCCTCTGCCCAGCAGATGGAAACGATTTTCCATGCGGCTGGGGCTAGGGTGGTTAAGGATCGAACCTTAGACCGGCTTCTGCACCAAATGCGCCGGATCAAGGAGCCGGGGGAGCTTCGGGAGATGAACACAGCCCAAGAAATTACCGACGCCGCTTTTTCCCACATCCTTGCTAAAATCAAGGAAGGAATCACGGAACGGGAGCTGGCGCTGGAAATCGAATTTTTTATGAGGAGAAACGGCGCGGAAAGCGTTTCCTTTGATTTGATCGTAGTTTCCGGAAAGAACGGCTCCTTGCCTCACGGCGTGCCTGAGGAAAAGCCCGTTGAAAAAGGCGATTTTATCACAATGGATATTGGTGCCGTCTATCACCATTATTGCAGCGACATGACGAGAACAGTGGCTCTCGGCCAGGTGACGGATGAACAAAAACAGGTATATGAGACGGTCCTAAAGGCTCAGCTGGCCGCCTTGGCCGCGATTGGCCCTGGAAAGTCCTGTAAGGAGGTGGACGCCGCGGCCAGAGATTTAATCACGCAAGCGGGCTATGGGCGCTGCTTCGGCCACGCAACCGGTCATTCCGTAGGTCTGGAAATCCACGAGGAGCCCAGATGCGGTCCGTCCAGCCCGGATATCCTGGAGCCGGGCGTAGTGATGACTGTTGAGCCCGGAATTTATCTGCCGGACCGGTTTGGCGTAAGGATCGAGGATATGGTGGTAATTACAGAAAACGGGTATCAGAATTTTACGAAATCATCAAAAGAGTTGATTCTTTTATAATTTGTGAGAAAAAACTTGAAAAATACGGTGATTTAGGATAAACTCTATATTAGATAATTTTGTATTGGAGGATCATATATGGTATCAGCAGGTGATTTCAGAAACGGCATTACCTTTGAAATGGATGGGAATGTATATTCGATTATAGAATTCCAGCATGTTAAACCCGGAAAGGGAGCGGCTTTTGTCCGCACCAAAATCAGAAACGTGATTACCGGCAGCGTGGTGGAAAAGACCTTCAATCCCAACGACAAATATCCCACCGCCTTTATCGACAGAAAGGATATGCAGTATCTGTACAACGACGGAGATCTGTATTATTTCATGGATTTGGAGTCTTATGAGCAGCTGCCAATCAACAAAAGCGTGCTGGGTGACAACTTTAAATTTGTGAAAGAAAATATGGAGTGCAAGGTGCTTTCTTATAAGGGCAGCGTGTTCGGCGTGGAGCCCCCGTTCTTTGTGGAGCTTCAGGTGACCAAGACGGATCCCGGCTTTAAGGGGGATACCGCTACCAACGCCACTAAGCCTGCCACTTTGGAAACCGGCGCGGAGATCAAGGTTCCGTTGTTTATCGACGAAGGGGAAATGATCCGCGTAGATACCCGTACCGGCGAATATATGGAGCGCGCTTAACCAATACTATTCATTGGCGGTTTCCTGTTTTTGGAAGTGGATTGTGAAGGAAGCGGAAAGAAAGGAAGCCCAATCAATTCAGAAACGAACAAAACGAATTTTAAGGAGGTACAGGTATGACTTTAACAGAAAAAACCGCGTACATCAAAGGTCTTGTAGAAGGGTTGGAGCTGAACGCTGACGAAAAAGAGGTCAAGGTTATCAATGCGATCATCGGCCTGTTAGACGATATGGCCCTGACGGTTTCCGACTTAGAGGAAAGCATGAACGATATGGGCAACCAGCTGGATGAGGTAGACGAGGACTTGTATTATCTGGAGCAGGACTTCTACGATGAGGATGAAGATGACGGCGAGGATGAGGAATATTATGAGGTCACCTGTCCCACCTGTAATGAAACTATCTGCGTTTCCGAGGATGTTTTGCTGAAGGGCGGTATTCAGTGCCCTAACTGCGGCGAATCCTTGGAGTTCGACTTCGACGATTTAGAGTGCGACTGCGGTTGCTGCTCTGATGCTGACGATGAGGACTATTGCGGCTGTGGCTGCGGCGAGCAGGTAGAAGAACCTATTAAATAAAAACAGCTGTCTTCATTTTCACAGCTTGCCCTTTGTTACCGGCAGCTAATCAGAAAGCGGCTGCTTTGTAAAATCTTGAAGGCTGTTTGATAAAAAATTAATTAA
>ERZ838577.261-NODE-261-length-92722-cov-9.568293_pt1 | contig 92722 bp, 83 predicted proteins | sample MGYA00519682_ERZ838577 | MGnify/ENA primary metagenome ERZ838577 (study PRJEB31850, sample SAMEA3708838) | human gut metagenome | biome: human gut; feature: human-associated habitat; material: faeces | place: China | collected 2014 ... | reverse complement strand
TCACTTGAAAATTAGATGTTTAACAGCATAAATTTAAATTTTGTCATCTACTAAAAAATAGAATAATAAATTATACGGATTATGGAAAAATTTGAAGATATCATTAAATCTGAAAAACCTGTATTGATCGACTTTTTCGCCACATGGTGCGGACCTTGCAAAATGATGCACCCGATTCTGGAGGAGCTCCACGATAAGATTGGAGATAAAGCGAGAATCATAAAAATTGATATTGACCGAAATCAGGATCTTGCTGCATTATATAATGTCCGCTCGGTTCCCACACTTATGATTTTCCAAAACGGAGAGATGAAATGGCGTACATCCGGTGTGCAACCATCGCAGGCTCTCGAACAGGAACTCGAGAAATATTATTGATAAGTAAGCGGTTATATACACTACTTATAGACCGAAAACCTAAAAATACGGGGACGCAGGATAATTTTCCTGCATCCCCGCGTTTTATATAAGTACTCTCTAAGTTCATGCTTATGAAAAATCTTTTGCGTTTCATATTCTTTATGTCCGCCTGCATGCTTGCCGGGAATTCCGCGGAAGCCACAGGTCTGAGCAACGAAAACCTTCACTATGTGATCACCTATAAATGGGGATTGATCCATAAGGATGCAGGCCAGGCCACGCTCTCCCTGCGCCGCCATGGAGGGGATTATGATCTTATGCTTGCAGCCCGCACGAAGCCTTGGGCCGACAAATTCTATATGGTGCGCGACACTCTTCTCGGGAAAGTACGCATCAACGACCTGCGACCCCTCTCCTACACCAAAATTGCCCATGAAAAGGGGAAATACGGAAAAGACGACATCCGGTATTCCTATACGGGCAACATAGTGACGGGACATTGCCGCAGATATAAGAAAGATAAGAAAGGGGGCATTTCGGAATCGGAGAAAACGCTGAAGGCTTCAGGCCCGGTCTATGATATGCTTTCAGTGTTCTATTATCTGCGCCTCATCGACTATGCCGACCTGCAGAAGGAGAAAGTGATCCGGGCCACGGTGTTCTCCGGTTCAAAAGCCGAAACAATCACCATCAAATGCCTAGGAAAAGAGAAGATAAAGCTACGCGACAAAACGCATCGCGAGGCATTCCATATCCAGTTTAATTTCACCACCGGAGGTAAAAAGAAATCGAGCGAAGACATTGACACCTGGATCTCTGTCGACAACCGGCATATCCCCCTCTATCTCGTGGGCAGTCTACCCGTCGGTCAGGTCCGGGTATATTTCATGGGCGACAAATAATCGATTCCTATTATCTATCCAAATATTTTTGCTATATTTGCCAATATATCTACCTTAAATCAACACTTGTTATTTTACCATGAACACGAAAGTTAACCTCTGCCCCAACCTTGTGGTGCAGTATCTTCAGAAAAATCCCGCCGAGTTCCGCAAAGAGGACATAATCCGGTTTATCAAGGAGAATGACATCCGTATGGTCAACTTCATGTATCCCGCCGACGACAACCGTCTTAAGACCCTCAACTTCGTTATTAATTCAGAGGAATATCTGGATTCGATCCTTACGTTCGGAGAGCGTGTCGACGGGTCGAGCCTATTCCCTTTTATCGAGGCCGGCAACAGCGACTTGTATGTCGTTCCGCGTTACGCATCTGCATTCGTCGACCCATTCGCCGAAATCCCGACTCTCACGATGCTCGGTTCTTTCTTCGACAAGGATGGCAACCCGCTCGCATCATCGCCGGAATATACCCTGCGCAAAGCCTGCGAGTCTTTCCATAAAGAGACGGGCATGGAATTCTATGCCATGGGAGAACTCGAATATTATGTAATTGCCGATGACCAGCAACTGTTCGGAGCCACCGATCAGAAAGGTTATCATGAATCGGCACCCTTTGCCAAATTCAACGATTTCCGTATGGAATGCATGGCGCTCATCGCTCAGGCGGGAGGACAGATCAAGTATGGCCATAACGAGGTTGGAAACTTCACTCTCGAAGGGAAAATTTTCGAGCAAAACGAGATAGAGTTCCTTCCGGTACCCGCAACTCTGGCCGCCGACAATCTGATGGTGGCCAAATGGATTATACGCACTCTGGCCATGAAGAAAGGCTACGACGTGACGTTCGCTCCCAAGATTACCGCCGGCAAAGCCGGAAGCGGTCTGCACATCCATTTCAAGGTGATGAAGGATGGACGCAACATGATGACGGACAACGGTCATATCAGCGATGTCGCCCGCAAGGTGATCGCCGGCATTCTCGAATACGCCGATGCGATCACGGCTATGGGCAACAAAGTGCCGACAAGCTATCTGCGTCTTGTTCCCCATCAGGAAGCCCCCACCTCTATCTGCTGGGGCGACCGTAACCGTTCGGTGCTAATCCGCGTGCCGCTCGGCTGGACAGGAGAGAAAGATATGTGCTCGCAGGCCAATCCGCTCGAAAAGCCGGCTGAGATCGTTCCCGACAAACAGACGGTAGAACTCAGAAGTGCCGATGGATCGGCCGATGTCTATCAGCTGATCGCAGCCATGGCCGTGGCAGCAAGGGAGGGCCTTCTCTCCGACGCATCTCTGCGACGGGCCGAGGAACTCTATGTCAGCGTAAACATTCATCAGGATCAGAATCGTGAGAAACTCGAAAGTCTCAAGGGACTCCCCGACAGTTGCGCCGCTTCCGCAAAAGCTTTGAAGGCTGCGAGAGGCGTGTTTGAGAAAGATGGCGTTTTCTCGCCCGAGATGATCAACGGCACCATCCGCAAACTCGAATCCTACGAAGATGCAGATCTGCGAAAGAAGATCGAATCAAGAGAAATCGACACACTCGACCTCGTGAAGAGATACTGGCATTGCGGATAATGTATAAGAATGTACCTCTCAAGGGAAAGAGTCTATTAATGTAAATATAATAATATGCTGACAAAGGAGGAGAAAATACGCTATGCGCGAATGATTGCCTTGCCGGAAATCGGCGAGCAAGGGGTGGCGCGTCTGCGCGAATCCACAGTGGCCGTGATCGGTTGCGGCGCTCTTGGTTCGGTTTGCGCCATGTACCTTGCCGGAGCCGGTATCGGTCGACTTATAATCTGCGATTTCGACACCATAGATGTATCCAACCTTCAGCGACAGCTCTTCTACAATACTGCGGACACCGGCAAATCGAAAGCCGGTGTCCTCGCCGATCGTATAAAGGCTCTGAATCCGGAATGCGAAGTCGATGTCCGCGAGGTGCTCGCTTCCGGGGATGAAGCTGAGAAAATAATCAGTGAGGCTGATTTTGTGGTCGACGCCACCGACAATCCGGAATCCAAATATCAGACCGACCGCATCTGCCATCGGCTCTCAAAAGGCTATTGCATCGGGGGAATATCCGGCTTTGCAGGTCAGGCCATGAGCTGGTTGCCGGGACATATCCGGTATTCCGATATTTTCGCGCCGTCGGCCTCCTCAGATGGCGTGTTGCCATGCTCTTTGGCTGGCGTTTCAGGTCCCACGGCCGGTGTAATAGCCTGCACACAGGCCTCGGAAACAATAAAGCATCTTTCCGGTTGCGGAAAGATGCTTCTTGACCGTGTCTTCACGATCGATATGCTTTCTATGCAGACTTCCGTTCTGGAAGTTATCTAATTTCGGTTCTTAGTGTCTTATTCAGCCACGCTTTTGTCGAAATGCACATCGAGCTGCGGGAAAGGGAAGGAGAATCCCTTCTTCGGAAGCTCGGTATAGAAACGCTCGTTCATCTCGAAATATACATTCCAGTAATTGGAGGAATGTGTCCACGCCCTGACAACCAAATTAATAGAACTGTCGCCAAGCTCGTTAAGTCCCACAAACGGGCGGCGCTCAATCTTGCGGGGTATCACCGCGCTCATATCCACCTCTTGGGAAAGGGTGTTGTGTATCACTTCCTTTCTGCGTTTAAGATGGGGCAGAATCTTCCTCCACCATTTTTTCTTTTCCTCCTGAGTGGTTTCGTCGGCAGACTCCGGATGTTCGGAAACTTCCTTATCATGCTCGATCTCCTCGCGGATTCTCTGGTCGTCCTCTATATAGAGCTTCACGATCCGGTCATCTTCGTCGAGCATTTTCAGGATGGTTGCCTTGGCGGCAGCAAAATCCGTATCATACGACAATCCGATGGTCCAGTCAACCCTACGATAACTCTCAAGCGAGAAATTATTGATCGTGCCTGTGGAGAGTCCGCCGTTGGGAATTATGATAGCCTTATTGTCGACAGTGTTGATGACCGTTGAGAAAAGCTGTATGGATTTCACTGTTCCGGCATATCCCTGCGTCTCTATGTAATCACCAACCTTGTAAGGCTTAAGAAGCAGGATGAGAACACCTCCGGCGAAATTCTGCAGTGTTCCGCTCAGCGCCATACCGAGAGCGACACCGGCAGAGGCGAAGATGGCGATAAAACTGCTTGTCTCTATGCCGAGGATGCCGATAATAGTGATGATGAGGATGAAATAGAGCACCATCTTTATCATCGACAGCAGGAAGGTTGTGAGCGAGGGATCCATCTTGCGCCTCGTCATAATCGTAAGAGTGGTTTTATAAATCTTGCGGATTATGAACCTTCCCACATAAAACACCAATATAGCGATCAGCACCTTGAACCCGAACGACACAAGTCCGTTGGCGATTTTCTCAATCGTCTCGTCGATGCTTAGACCCTTGAATTCCTTCAATGCTTCCGCACCGTTCGGAATTCCTTCGGGCATAGGTATGCCCGGCACGTCTGTTGTCTGAATCATTTTGATTTATCTGGGTTATATAATATCAATTTAATTTGCCCATACGGCTTTATACCAGTCGAGACTTCTGTAATAGTCATCGCGCGCCGTTTTGAGATTCTCGAAATAATATGTGCTCAATCCCGAATAATTCGCGGCATCTATCGGCTTGCCGGAGAAATCGCGTGCCGAAGCGGCCGTATAGAGCACCAATGATGAGTAAGCCGCATTAAACTCGTTGCGGAGTCTCGCTCCGTCGGTGGTTGAACTTTCGGCCACCTTTCGCGCGAACTGCCCGAAATCATAATATCTTATGGACATACTGCGGGCATAATTCTGCAATGTTGACTCATCCGGCCGGAAGCCGTCGCCATGGTAGATTTTACGGGTAGCTTCCGCCAGAGCGCCCATTCCGTCCATCTTCAGCAATGTAACCGTAACGGGGTCCCCTTTCGCATTGTAATATTCGAAAAGAGACCGGACGGCGCCGTGTCTGTCAGGTTTCTGACGCATCATGCAGGGAAGCACAAGATTATACGGGAGACCCTCTGCGAGTATTTCCGTAGGGTATCCTATATAATAATTGCATTTGTTGCGGAACTGGTATGCCACCTCAATCGAACCCATATAGCAGCAGTCGAACCATATCGTATCGAATGTATGGTCCGGAATGGCCGCGGCGAGTCGGTCGAGATCGCAATATTCCATCTTTTTCCCCTCATCGTATTCGCCACCGAAAGCATAATTCTGATCTTTATGCACTTCGAATGCTGATGTGGCGCGGGCCGGATATTTATTCGGGTTTACCCAGCCGAGGGCATGACCCCATAGGAAGAGATTCGACTGCACGTTGGGAAAAAGGCTTACGGCGTCGGTCATCACTTCAGCTATGCGGACCGGATCAATTGACTTCCGGCTCGTGTCATATCTTTTGACAACTGTCAGCACCGGATTGCCGTCACCTAATTTGTCGGCGTGATAAAGCACCGGACCTGTCGGCGTATGTTTATAAATCAAAAATGCGTAGTTTTTAAGATCAATATCCTTAAACGCATTAAGCATCTGAGTCTGGTTATTCTCGAGATCGGCCGACAGATTGTTGTTGTTCACACAATAGACAAGCGTCATCTGCACCACTTTATCCACCGGCGGCGACACAGGTTCATCTTTCCCGCATGCTGATGCAAGCAGCGAAAGCACGGGAAGAATCAGAAGATATATCTTTTTCATCGTTTCTAATCTGATGTTATGTTATGATGTTTTTATAGGATTTTCAGTTTCGACTACAAAGTTAATACCCTATGAAGGATTTTACTTATAATCCTCTCACTTTTCTGTAAATTTTTAGCATATTTTAATTGATTTGATTGAAATTTTTCACATTTAAATGTTAAATTTGCATTTAAATGTTAAATTTGCGGATGATTCTCGTATACGGATACTCAAAGCTTCTTCCGGCTACGAACTCTGAATGTTATTTTTTGTTAATATCATAAGGAGCGACCACAAAACCGACAGTATAAAATGAAGAAATCCCTGATATGGCTGCTTACCGGTGTGATGGCAATTACATTCGGAGCCCTGTTGTATTTCCAGATAATGTATCTCGAAAATATGGTGAAGATGCGCGACGAGCAATTCTCCGAAGGCGTGATGCGTTCGCTCTATGCAACTTCCGAATTTCTTGAGCGCGAGGAAACCCTGCATTTTCTTGAACAGGACATTAATATTATAGAGTCGAGTTTCTACGATGACTATACCTCAGGGAAGTCCGAATACGACAAAGACCTGAAATATTCTGTGGAGAATCCCGACGGGACGGTCACCAACTATACCCTCTCCTCGAAAGTGGACAAATCAAAAACCGATCCCTCGCGTCTCACCTTCCCCTCCGCCACGCAGAATGTAGGCGAAAGATACCGCAACATGCAGGAGGTGATTCGAAGCCAGTATCTCTATCAGAAAGGTTTGCTCACGGAGGTGATTCTTTCTATTCTCAGGGATTCGGGGTCGCGCCCGGTGATGGAAAGGGCCGACTCTACTGTTATCAAGAATTGCCTCCGCACGGAGCTCTCCAACAACGGAGTGAATGTGCCCTTTGTTTTCGCCGTATATAATGTCCGCGGAAACATGATTTATTCCACCGACGGCTATATACCCAACTCGAAGAAGAATATCTACAGCATTCCCCTCTTCTCCAACTCCGACACTTATTATACTCTCAAAGTTGAATTCCCTACAAAGAGTTCATATATCTTCTCCTCCGTCAGGTTCATCATACCGACGCTCGCCCTGACAATCACTCTTCTCATCATATTCCTTTATACCATCATCCTCGCCTTCCGCCAGAAGAAACTGACCGAGATGAAGACCGACTTCATCAACAACATGACGCATGAGCTGAAGACTCCGATATCAACAATCTCGCTTGCGGGTCAGATGCTCTCTGACCCGTCCATACGCAAATCGCCGGCATCGCTCGAACACCTCTCGGAAGTGATAACCGAAGAGTCGAAACGTCTGCGCTTTCAGGTGGAGAAGGTGCTTCAGATGTCGGTGTTCGACAATACGGGAAGCGCGTTGAAATTCACTGTTGTCGATGCCAACAATGTAATCGCCAATGTGGTCAATACCTTTAAGATAAAGGTTGAGAAATACGGCGGCAAGCTCACCACGATGCTCAATGCCGGGAATGCGGAAGTACGTGTCGACGAGATGCAGTTCACAAACGTTATCTTCAATCTCCTCGACAATGCCGTGAAATATATGGACGAAGAACGTGAACCTATGCTTGAGATAACCACGACCGACCTACCCGGCAAGCGACTGGAAATCCGCGTCAAAGACAACGGAATCGGAATCAAGAAAGATGATCTCAAGCGGATATTCGAGAAATTCTATCGCGTATCCACAGGCAATCTTCACGACGTGAAGGGATTCGGTCTCGGACTAGCATACGTAAGGAAAATGATAACGATGTTCGGAGGAACAATCACCGCCGAAAGCGATTTCGGCAAGGGATCGGAGTTCATAATCAGCCTGCCCCTCGTCTCTGACGCGGTTTCTGAATGAATTTGTTAAAAGAAATTGTTAAAAAATCATGCGGAATTTTGCTCCTGAGTTTGTTATAGAAGTAAATAGAATGTGAAAATATAATAAAACAATTATAAGATGGAAGATAAATTAAAAATACTCCTCTGCGAGGACGACGAGAACCTGGGAATGCTTCTTAGGGAGTTTCTTCAGGCGAAAGGGTTTAATGCCGACCTTTGCTCTGATGGAGAAAAAGGCTACAAGGCGTTTCTGAAAGGGAAATATGATCTCTGTGTGCTCGATGTGATGATGCCTAAGAAAGACGGTTTCACGCTGGCGCAGGAAATAAGAAACGTCAACGGTGACGTGCCGATTATTTTCCTCACGGCCAAGGCTCTCAAGGAAGATGTGCTCGAAGGTTTCAAGATCGGTGCAGACGATTATATCACCAAACCTTTCTCCATGGAGGAACTCGTGTTTCGCATCGGCGCGATTCTCCGTCGCGTCAAAGGGAAACGCGACAAAGAGATTACTCTCTACAAGATCGGCAAATATACCTTCGACACGCAGAAACAGGTTCTTATCGCCGACGATAAAACCCAGAAGCTCACCACCAAGGAATCGGAGCTTCTCGCATTGCTCTGCTCCCACGTCAATGAGATTCTGGAACGCAACTTCGCCCTCAAATCGATCTGGATCGACGATAACTATTTCAATGCCCGAAGCATGGATGTCTATATCACGAAGCTTCGCAAACTGCTCAAAGACGATCCGTCTATCGAGATCATAAACATCCACGGCAAAGGATATAAGCTCATCGCCCCCGAGACCGAGGTTGAAGAGCCCGCGGAATAATATCCGCTGCATACCAAATCTAAAAGAGATGCATTTCCCTGGGAAGTTGCATCTCTTTTCTGTTTTAGGGATATGAAACCGATGATTTTTCCAAAATCTTGCCCCGTTGTGCGGATAATTTTGTAATTTTGTTAATATGAATATAATTGTCCGTATACTCTATTTCATCTATCAATGGTTTGTAGCAGGCCCTATCTTTTTGGTCGCCACTATTCTGACAGCCATCATCACGGCCGCTGGGTCGATGCTTGGAAATTCCGATTTCTGGGGCTATTGGCCGCCTCACATCTGGGCGAGATTCACCTGCATCATCTTCCTGATGAGGGTAAAGGTTTCCGGACGCGAGAATATCGATAAAAAAACCTCTTACGTGTTTGTGGCCAACCATCAGGGAGCTTACGACATTTGGAGCATCTACGGCTACCTGAACCATAACTTCAAATGGCTGATGAAGAAAGAACTTGAGAAGATCTTTCTCGTAGGTTGGGCTTGCAAATGCGCCGGCCAGATTTTCGTCGACGATTCAAGTGTCGCCGGTATCAAAGAGACAATCGCCGATGCCGAAAAGACTTTGCGCCACGGTATGTCGCTCATGATATTCCCCGAGGGAAGCCGCAGCTGGGACGGCCGGATGATTCCTTTCAAAAGAGGCGCCTTCATGCTCGCCGCAGAGTTCCGCCTCCCGGTAGTGCCGGTCACGATCGACGGCAGTTTCCGCGCGATGCCCCGCACCACCTACAACATGACCCCCTCCACAATCCGCATCACTATCCACAAGCCGATATATCCGGGCGAAAGGGGCTTCAACACCAAAGTCCTTATGGGCCAATGCCGCAGTGCGATTGCTTCGGCACTCCCTGCGGAAGATCAGGATCCTAAAAATTAAACCGAATTATGCGCAGGACACCGATAGTATTGAGTATCGCAGGCTCCGACAACACCGGAGGCGCCGGCATTCAGGCAGACTTAAAGACCTGTTGCCGCTTCGGTGTGTATGGGGCCACAGTCATCACCGGCGTGACTTCGCAGAATTCGAAAGCCGTGTTCGGAGTCGAGACGGTCTCCGACAAAATGCTCCGCAGCCAGATCGATGCCATATATGAGGTAATGAAACCTGATGCGGTGAAAACCGGTATGCTTCCATCTCCATCGGTGATTTCGACAGTGGCCGAGAAGCTGAAAGAATACGATGTCTGTAATATTGTGGTCGATCCGGTGATGGTGGCCACCAACGGAGGCTCGCTTGTCGCTCCGGGTGAAGACACCATGGAGGAATTCCGCCGCTCTCTCCTCCCGCTTGCCACGGTCTTCACGCCGAATATCCCCGAGGCTTCAAGATTCCTCGGCAGAAAAATTGCCGATGAAAATCCGGAAGAGGTATGCAAAAGCCTTCTCTCAACCACCGGCTCCAAAGCCGTGCTCCTGAAGGGAGGACATTCGGAATCCGGGAAAGCTTCCGACTTCCTTTTCGACGGTTCGAAACTCACCGTTTTCGAGTCGGAGCGGTTCGCCACGCGAAACACCCACGGGACTGGCTGCACTCTCTCATCGGCAATAGCTTGCGGTCTGGCGGCCGGTCAACCGCTCGAGGAAGCGGTCCGCAATGCCAAACGATTCGTGACCGACGCAATCATCGGTGCGATGGATCTCGAGATAACCGAAGGCCCAGGCCCGCTCGATTTCTTCGCCTGAAATAACTTCATTGTTTGAATATATAGAATAGAAATGAGAATAACCGTTAACAACCAGCCGGTTGATCTTTCCGAAGAATACCTGACGCTCAAGGATTTTCTTGAAATCCGCGGTGTCATGACAGAAAGGACGGCCGTGGCGCTCAACAACAAGATTGTGACGCGCGACAAATGGCCGCTCGTCAATATTTCCGATGGCGACACCATCATGCTCATAAGCGCCGCTTTCGGTGGCTGAAACAATTCAGGTTTCTATCCCTCAAAAGTTATGATATGTCGAATTTCATTATAATAGCTATCACAAAGCCTGAACTCGTTGACGATGAAGCCGCGAAAATCACCCGCCTTCTCGACAACGGAGTGGATTTCGTTCATATCCGCAAACCGGGAAGCTCGATCCGCGAGGTCAAGGATCTCATCGAGGAGATCCCCTACCGCCTGCGTCGGCATCTTAAACTCCACGGCCATTTTGAGCTCCTCAACGATTTCAATCTCGGCGGGGCGCATGTAAACTCAAGATGCCCTGAGGCTCCGGCCACTGCCGCCTCAGTGTCGAAGTCTTGCCATTCGCTCGATGAAATTGACTTATGCAAAGGCATGGCTTATGTGACTCTCTCCCCTGTTTATGACTCAATTTCGAAGCCCGGCTATCGCCAGGCTTTCAAACCGGAAAGTCTGACAGGAAAAATAGAGGGAAAAAACGTTATAGCTTTAGGAGGTGTCACTCCTTCCGACATTCCCGAACTCAAACGCGCCGGATTTGCCGGTTGCGCCATGCTCGGAGCCGTCTGGGAGGATATCGACAGGTTTATCTCACTCTTGAAAAAAAATAATTGATATGCTGCAGTATATAACCAATACTGATTGCCCGGTGCCCGTCGATACGCAGGTGAAAGAGGCAATCGCCGGCGGTTGCCGCTGGATTCAGGTCCGCATGAAGGACGCCACAGATGATGAGATAGCTGAGGTTATCGAGAAAATCAAACCGCTTTGCCTCGATAAGGAAGCCTTCCTGATTATGAACGACCGCGTGGAACTCGCCAAGCGGCTCGATGTCGGCGGCGTGCATCTCGGCAAGACCGACATGCTCCCTTCCAAGGCAAGACTCATGCTGGGCCCGGCGGCCGTGATCGGTGTAACGGCAAACACTATCGATGATATCATAGCTGTGCGCTCGCTCGATATAGATTACATCGGCATCGGACCCTTCCGCCATACCGAGACCAAAAAGAATCTCGCACCCGTTCTGGGCATTGAAGGGATACAGTATATCTGCGCGGAAATGGAGGCCAAACAGATCGAGATACCGAGAGTAGCCGTTGGAGGCATACGCCTCGATGATGTGGCCGTGCTTATGGAAGCCGGGGTAAACGGCGTGGCCGTAAGCGGGGCAATCGCTTTCGCCAAAGATATAGCCGCCGAGACAGCCCGTTTCCTCGAAGCTCTCGCTCCTTTCGAGAAAGAGAACAAACCGGCGGTGTGAAAACCACAACAGAATTTAACGAACTGACCAACATATATGAACGACATCCTAAAAATCGGTGACCGCGAATTCTCTTCGCGACTCTTCGTCGGCACCGGCAAATTCTCCTCTCCCGAGATCATGCTCGAAGCTATCAAGGCTTCCGGCTCGGAGATGATAACCGTGGCCATGAAACGCGTAAACATGATGAACGAGGCCACCGACGATATGCTCACGCATATCAACCGGGAGCATGTACAGCTGCTTCCCAATACTTCGGGCGTCCGCAATGCTTCTGAAGCTGTCCTCGCCGCCAAAATGAGCCGCGAGATTTTCGGCACCTCCTTTATCAAACTCGAGATACATCCGGATCCTAAATATCTCATGCCTGATCCCATCGAGACTCTTAAGGCTACAGAGGAACTCGCAAAAGATGGTTTCACGGTGCTCCCCTATATACAGGCCGACCCTGTCCTCTGCAAACTTCTCGAGGAGGCCGGCACGGCGGCTGTGATGCCGCTTGCCGCACCGATCGGCACCAATAAGGGTCTCGTGACGCGCGACCTTCTGGAGATCATAATCGAGCAATCGAACGTTCCGGTGGTTGTCGACGCCGGTCTCGGCGCACCCTCTCATGCGGCCGAAGCTATGGAGATGGGCGCGGATGCCGTGCTCGTCAACACGGCGATAGCCGTCGCCGGCGACCCGGTGATGATGGCCGGAGCTTTCCGCGATGCCGTAAAGGCCGGACGCGACGCTTTCAATGCCGGGCTCGGCACCGTCTCCTCATGCGCCCAGGCCACAAGCCCGCTCACATCTTTCCTCGACAATCTCTAATACTCTAACTTTAATCTTTAACCGTTAAGCATCATGAAAATAGAAAATATAGACGTTTCCTCATATCCCAATTCTGAAAAAATTTATGTTGAGGGGAAACAGCCGGGTGTCAGAGTGGCTATGCGCCGCATCCGGCAATACCCTACCGTTAAGATAGAAAACGGCAAGCGCGTGGAATATCCCAACGAGGATATCGTGGTTTATGACACTTCCGGCCCGTACACCGACCCGAATGTAACGATCGATCTGAATCAGGGTCTTTCGAGAGAGAGGGAGCTCTGGGTCGAGATGCGGGGCGACACCGAGAAGCTCGATGACATAACGAGCGAATACGGCCGCATGCGCCGTGACGACAAATCGCTCGACTCGCTGCGCTTCCCCGTCCGCCATAATCCCCGGCGCGCCAAGGAGGGACGTCGCGTCACGCAGATGCACTATGCCCGCAAGGGTATCGTGACTCCCGAAATGGAATATGTGGCGATCCGCGAGAATCTCGACAATGAGAAACGCGGAATCAAGACATACATCACCCCTGAATTCGTGCGCGATGAGGTGGCCGCCGGAAGAGCCGTGATTGCCTCCAACATCAACCACCCGGAAGCGGAACCGATGATCATTGGTTCGGCTTTCAGCGTGAAACTCAACACGAATATCGGTAACTCTGCCCTCTCCTCGGGCATCGAGGAGGAGATTGCCAAGGCGGTATGGAGCTGCTATTGGGGCGGCGATACGCTGATGGACCTTTCCACCGGTGACAATATTCATGAAACCCGCGAATGGATCATCCGCAACTGCCCCGTGCCGATGGGCACCGTACCCATCTATCAGGCTCTGGAGAAGGTTAACGGAGATGTCAGGAAGCTTACATGGGAGATCTATCGCGACACTCTTATAGAGCAGTGTGAACAGGGCGTGGACTATTTCACGATCCATGCAGGAGTGCTACGCGAACATGCCGGGCTTGTGGCCAACCGTCTCACGGGCTGCGTTTCCCGCGGCGGCTCGATCATGACCCAGTGGTGCGTGCTCCACGACAGCGAGAGCTTCCTCTATACCCACTTCGATGAGATCTGCGAGATTCTCAACAAATATGACGTTGCTATCTCTTTGGGCGACGGTATGCGCCCCGGCTCCACATTCGATGCCAACGACCGCGCGCAGTTCCTCGAACTCGAAGTGCTCGGCGAGCTGACAAAGAAGGCATGGGAACATGACGTGCAGATTCTCATCGAGGGTCCGGGCCATATACCTATGCATAAGATCAGGGAGAACATCGAGAAGGAGAAGCAGGTCTGCATGGATGCGCCGTTCTATACGCTCGGCCCGCTTACCACCGACATCGCTCCGGCCTACGACCACATAACGTCGGCCATCGGCGCGGCGATAATTTCGAGCCTCGGCACGGCCATGATCTGCTATGTCACTCCCAAGGAGCATTTGGCTCTTCCCACGCTCGAGGATGTGCGCGAGGGCGTGATCACTTATAAGATTGCCGCCCATGCCGCCGACCTGGCAAAGGGATTCCCCGGCGCCGAGGTGCGCGACAATGCCCTCAGCAAGGCGAGATACGATTTCCGCTGGAAAGATCAGTTCAACCTTTCGCTCGACCCGGAGAAGGCCAAAAGATATTATATTGAGTCGAGACGACAGGCACCCGATGCCGACGACCGTTTCTGCACCATGTGCGGACCCAACTTCTGCGCCATGAGAATCTCTCAGAATATAGAGGAGGAGTGCCAGCTATGAGCGAAAATATTTTCGGGCATGGTTTCGCGGATGTGATCGGTCAGTATGACTGGGACGAGACGTTGGCAATGGTTGCCAATGCCACGGATGCCGATGTGCGCCGTGTGCTCGCCAAAGCCTCGCGCAACGTGAAACCGCTCACCCCCGATGAATTTGCAATCCTCATCTCCGATGCGGCCGACCCCTACCTTGAGGATATGGCCCGGCTGAGCCGGCATTTCACTCGCGAACGTTTCGGCAAGACGATCTCGCTATATATCCCGATGTATGTGTCGAACGCCTGCACCAACAAATGCGTCTATTGCGGCTTCAACCACGATAACCCCATGACGAGAACCACTCTGACGATGGAGCAGATCGATGCCGAATGCCGCGCTATCAAGAAACTCGGCCCGTTTCAGAATCTTCTCATCGTGTCGGGCGAATATCCGTCGCTCTGCGGCGTGGATTATCTTGAGAAAACGCTGGAGGTGTGCCGCCCCTATTTCCACAATCTCACCATCGAGGTGCAGCCGCTGAAGATGGAGCTCTATGAACGGCTCACGCATTCGGGGCTCAACGGCGTGGTATGCTTTCAGGAGACCTATCACCGCGAGGCGTACAAGACCTATCATCCGCGAGGCATGAAGAGCATATACGAATGGCGTCTCAACGGTTATGACCGCATGGGGCAGGCCGGTGTGCATAAGATCGGTCTGGGCGTTCTGCTCGGCCTCGAGGACTGGCGGCCCGACACTGTGATGATGGCTCGACACCTGCGTTATCTGCAGAAACATTACTGGCGCACACGCTTCTCCGTGAACTTCCCGCGCATGCGCCCGTCGGAGAGCGGTTACCAGCCAAAGGTTGTGATCAGCGACCGCGAACTGGCGCGCCTAACGTTCGCCTTCCGCATCTTCGACCATGACATCGACATCTCCTATTCCACAAGGGAAGCCCCCCTCTATCGCGACAACATCATGACACTAGGAGTGACCTCCATGAGTGCCGGAAGCCGCACCGAGCCGGGCGGCTACGTCTCTACGCCCGAAGCCCTCGAGCAGTTCGAGGTGAGCGACGAGCGCACCCCCTCCGAAGTGGCCGCAGCAATCCGCCGCAACGGCCTCGAACCCGTCTGGAAAGACTGGGACATGATCTTCGACTGACCCCGCCAGTCGCGGAGCGACTGCACGGCCTATTAAACGCGTACAGCCGAGGGCGTTAGCCCGAGGTTGTGCGCGGATAGTCATACATCCTCACCCTCCCAGTCTCGGAGCGACTGCACTTAACCCCCTTTATCTTGCATATCTCAGTTATATTCATTATCTTTGTATTAACATAATGATACTATCATGGCTATAAACCCAAATAGTGATAATTTATTGTCACTATTAGACGGCTTCACTTTGGATAATGCCGATGACATTGCTCGGCAGGTTGCGGAGAACTTCCGGAAGCGGCGCGTGGAGAAAAATATTACCCGCCGGTGCATTTCCGAGAAAGCGGGTGTACCGCTGTCCACCGTGGCTCGCTTCGAGCAGAAAGGGCTCATATCCCTCGAATCTCTGATCAAGCTCGCCATGGCCTTGGGATATACCTCCGACATCCGCAGTCTTTTCGCCAAAGCTCGCTTCGACACGATGGCCGAGCTTGACCTCATCCGCAGCAAACGCGGCGACAAAAGAGCCTACCCCAAAACCAAACCTGACAAACAATGACAAAAATCGAAAAACTCAATGTATCGTTTCGCGGGCAACCCGTGGGCACTTTGTCGTTATCCGATGATAATCGACAGAATGCTTTTGAGTACGATAAATCATGGCTTGTCGATGGTTTCAACATCTCCCCGCTGGAGTTGCCACTCAGGCCCGGGGTGTTCATATCCAAGCCACAGCCGTTTTATGGCAACTTCGGGATTTTTGAAGACAGTCTGCCTGACGGATACGGCCGTTATCTTCTTCACAAAGCATTGTTGCGCAAAGGGATCAATGACTCGGATCTATCATCTTTAGACCGTCTCTCCATTGTTGGCGATAACGGCATGGGCGCGCTCACTTATTCGCCGGTCACTTTAATCGAAAAAGAAGATACTATAACCGATTTTGATAAGCTTCAGCAAATAGCTCTTGAAGTTCTGAAAGAGCAGCAGGATAAAGACGCCGGTCTACTGCTATATAACAGTGGCAACAGTGGTGGCGCACGACCCAAAGCCGTATTTTCTGATACAGAAGGGCATTGGATTGTAAAATTCAGACACACATACGACCCGAAAGACATAGGCGTTCAGGAATACCGCTACAATGAGGTTGCGAGGAAATGCGGAATCATCATACCCGATTTTCGACTGATCAACGGAAGATATTTCGCTTCCCGACGATTTGACATCGACAGCGAAGGCAATAGAGTTCACACCGCCACAGCCGGCGGCCTACTGTGCCTTTCTCTCAGAGATCCGTTCATGGATTATTCAAATCTTCTCGCATTAACAGGCTACATCACGCAGAGTACGGAGGATGTCGAGCAGATGTATCGCCGTATGCTGTTCAATTACCTTGTCGACAACAAAGATGACCACTGCAAGAACTTCAGCTTTTATGTTGTGGTAGACCCTGAAACCGGATCATGGCGCTGGCGACTTGCGCCGGCTTACGATCTGACGCTCTGCACAGAGGGATATAATGGAGAGCACGCAACCTCCGTCAACGGAACCGGCTTTCCCCGAATTTCAGACTTCATCGCCGTCGGAGAAAAGATCAAGCTTCCGGCCTCCAGATGCCGCGAGCTGATAGAAGAAGTCCGCTCCGCCTGCCGCACGCTCGCCCACTACGACCTCCGACAGTAAGTAAGCAGAAGTAACACCGAAAGAGATAAATAATAAACCCGAAGAGTCGCGAAGCGACTGCACGGCCTATTAACCGCGTACAACCGAGAGCGTTAGCCCGATGTTGTGCGCGGATAGTCATCTACCCTCCACCCCCCCAGTCGCGGGGCGACTGCACTTCAGCTTGGCCGTGAGCGGAGAAAATTATACCACCAAAATATGCAGCATCGGCTACAACCCAATCAGGTTGTAGCCGATGTCTTATAGTATTTATGTAAACTGTTAGCGAATTCTATCTATAATCGATCAGTTTACAGAATCACTTTCTTGCCATCTTTGATATAGATTCCATGACCGGGATTGGTGACGGGGATTCCTTGCAGATTATAGATCGTGCTCTCCTTCTGCTCCTCAGGCTCGATAGAAATGCTGTCGGAAGAGGAGTCGTTGGATTTACGATAAATCTTAAGTCGTCCGCAATTATTCATCTTCGGAAGAATTATGATGTTGCCCTTTAATTCCGAAGTGATGTCCTTGCCGTCCAATTCCACTTTGATGATTTCCACACCATCGGCAGGTCTGAGATTAACGCGGTATCCGTCATTTTCACCGATTGTCATTGAAGTTCCGTTGTATAACCTTGAGAATGCCTTGGACGCTTTCTCATCCATATTTTCGGCGGCACGGACACGAGCTGCGGCGCGAGCAATTGGCTCTCTCCTAATACAAGAATACGCTTGCCGAAAATACCACCTGAATCATAGACCTTGCCTACCCAAGGCTTGAAGAAGACACTCTTCATACTTTTCGTGGGCCGCGGTCTTCCCCTCGTTGGCGTTAGGTTAGCTAAAAGAAAAAGCGTAGAAATCTGTATCGGTTACAGCCCAACAAGCAGAGGCTTCTCATTGCCCATCAGGCGGGGATAAACGCTTTTTATGTATGTCTATGCGGACGCTATTTATAGCGTCCCTACTGGTTCCCTCCTCACATTACCCCGGACCGGGGCTTCTGCGTGGCGGTCTGTAATCGCAAAGATAATCATAATTTTAGGATTTATTAGTAACTTTTATGTTAAAATCGATTTTTAAACATGACAGAAGTGCTGTCGCTCCGCGACAGGATGGAAGAGAGAGTCCGAACTCCGCGCACGGCTTCGTCCTATCGTCCTAAGCGGTACGCGGTTAAGAGGCCGTGCTGTCGCTCCGCGACAACATTGCGAGCAGGAACAATTAATAGACAGGAGTTCCAACATTTGCCGCAGGTGGATTGTTATAATGATGATGGAACAATGGGGTCAAAATTCAATCCTATAAAAATCAAGATTATGAAATTCACTCAACCTCGCTTACCTTATGCTCCCGATGCTCTCGCACCGGTGATTTCGCCTGTAACTGTCGATTTCCATTACGGCAAACATGAGAAAACATATATCGATACCCTCAACGCGCTCGTAAAGGATACGCCTTTCGAAGAGATGTCGCTCGAGGAGATTATCTGCAAGAGCGAAGGAAAGCTTTTCAACAACGCCGCGCAGGCCTGGAACCATATCTTCTATTTCTTCCAGTTCTCTCCAAACGGTCTCAAAGAGCCGTCGGGCAAGCTGAAAGAGCAGATCGACAAACAGTATGGCTCTTTCGAGGAGTTCAAATCAAAAGTGGAGGAAGCGGGCACTACCCTCTTCGGCTCCGGATGGGTATGGGTATCGGCCGACGATAAGGGCACTCTCTTCATAACTCAGGGAGGAAACGCCTCCAATCCGCTCACCGACGGTCTGAAACCGATTCTGACAATCGATGTCTGGGAACATGCCTATTATCTCGACTATCAGAACCGCCGCGCCGAGTATCTCAAAAAGATATGGGATATCATCGACTGGGATATCATCTCAATCCGTTATGGCGAATAATCCTCCTTAGCAATAAATACCCGTATAAAATAAAAGACGCGTTCTCGGGCGCGTCTTTCATTTTAAAGTTAGTTAGAATAGCCGTTTATTTCAGCATCTTCTGGAGCTGCTCGGGCTCGTTGGTCGTGATATAATCCACGCCCTGGTCGATGCACCACTGCATATCCTCGGGTGTGTTAACCGTCCATACGTTCACCTCAAGACCTTTGTCGTGGCATTCCTTGATCCACTCGGGGTGCTTCTTCATCACCTTCAGCGAATAATCGATGCCGGCGCCTTTGGCATATTTAACCTGGCATGGAACATAGTCACCATTGAGGAAATAAACCTTGGCCTTGGGAGCCATCTTGATGAAATTCTTGAAAGCGTCTTTGGAGAACACGATATAATCCGTGCGGTCCTCAAGTCCGTATTTCTTAATCATCTTCACTACTTTCTTGGCGGCGGCCTTCTCCTGCTTGCGGCTGTCGTGAGTCTTGAGCTCGCACACAAGACGGGTGTTGAGCTTGGAAGCGGTCTGGAGATACTGCTCGAGAGTGGGAACGGTCTCGCCGTTGGCAAGCTTCTCTTTCAGCACGATGGCTGCCGGAGTGCGCTGGATCTCGACACCGTTGATTGTCGGATCATGGTTCACGATCAGCACGCTGTCGGGAGTCATCCATACATCGAACTCCGATGCATAGCAACCGATAGAATCAGCCTTTACAAGCGAACGGATAGAATTCTGGGCAGCGCCCTCGGTCTTCCAGTAGCCGCGATGGGCTATCACTTTGGGTTTGGCGGCGTAGGCCGAAAACCCTGCGGCGGCTGTCAGAGCAGCGGCCATAAGAATAATACACTTTCTCATCTTAGAAATTATATTGAAAACTCTATTGTCACTTTCTTCTTCACATCGGTTGCGGGCACCTTCACCACAGGGCATCCGTCCTCGGTGAGGATCTGCGCCTTGCGGCCGTTGACCGTGGCGCCCTTCGCCTTGTCGATTCCGGGAAGCTTCACAGTATAGGAACGTTTCTCAACCTGTCCTTCGTATCCACCTTCGGCGGGATTCACGGTTACCGTAGCCTTCTTCCCTTTCTGCGTATAGTTGAGGCGGGAGATGGAATATTTACCATCCTTATAGTCGAGGCTGATGCCGTCGTCCTCATAAAGCTCGAAAGTGTTCGACGCGTCGCCTGCCGCGGGATAGACGGTCATCACAAGCTCGGTCAGCGGAGTCGAGGCCGGACGTGAGGTGTAGGGCTGCATGGCGAGGATATGACCGCCGCGAACGTAAAGCGGGAACTCATCGAGCGGTTTGGAGATCGAGAGTGTCTGGCCTCCGTCATAACGTTCGCCGGTGAAATAGTCATACCACACCTCTTTATCGGGGAACCATACTTTCTGCGAAGCCACCTTGTTCTCCCCTTCGCCGGGCGAAGTGATAGGAGCGGCCATAAGTACGTCGCCGAACATGAACTGCTGAGGCTGGTCGAACGATTCCTTGCGGTCGCCGAAGTCGATGAACATCGAGCGGTTCAGCGGCACCATCGTGTTGTGGGTATGCCATACGTAGCTATAGATATAAGGCATCAGCTGCGAGCGGAAATGATACATCTTGCGCATCGCCTCGGTCTCTTTCTCACCCGATAGCCAGGGACGGCGGTCGAGTTTTTTATCCTTGGTGGAATGCACGCGCAGTGCGGCCGAAAGTGCGCCGAACTGTGTCCAGCGGGTTGTCAGCTCCGGATTGGGTTCGCCACGGAATCCGCCGATATCGTGCGCCCAATAGTAGCATCCGCCCTGACCGCTACAGGCTGTCAGCTTCACCTCGAACGCCAGCATCGGCCAGTTGGCCTGCGCATCGCCGGAGAACTGTATCGGGTTGCGGTGATCGCCCCAACCTGCCCAGCGGCTATAGCCGGCACCGCGCTTGCCGGTGCGCTGCGAATTGCGGTAGTAAAGCTCGTTCACCCACTGCAGAGAGGTGGAGTTATGTCCGAACACGTAGGGATAAAGATAATTCTGCTGCCAGTCGAGCCACCAGAAATCCACACCCATATCCTCCGACGGCTTGTGGGCATACTCGAAGAATTTCTCCATATAGTTGCGGTCGGAAAGATCGAAGAGGGGCACTTCCCCTTCCTTGGCACCGACAGCCTTGGCGAACTCGGCATAATTATGCTCGTGGGGGCGGATACCGTCGTGCGGATGGTCGTTGAGCGAAACGGTCACTCCCTTGTCGTGGAGAGTCTTGATCAACGCCGCCGGATCAGGAATCAGTTCCTTGTTCCAGGTATAGCCGTTCCAGTTGAGATGACCGTTATGGCCCGTTCCGGTCTTGGCGTCGTTGGTATGCCAGCCCATGTCGAAAACTATGTTGTCGATCGGGAAATTATTCTTGTCGTAGCCGTCGACGATATCGATGAACTCATCCGAAGTATAATCCCAATAGCGGCAATACCACACGCCGTGGATATACTTGCGGGTCATCGGCACGCGGCCGCTGATAGCGCCGAGGCTCGCGAGGGCGGCTTTGAAGTCGTTGCCATAGATGAAGCAATACTGGTCCTGGATATGATTTCGGGTGTCGCGAGGCTCTATCCAGCCGTTCACGAGCAGATCGCTCTTCTGGTCGTCGATCATATACCAGCCGTCTTTGCTCAGGATACCGTCGTTCATCGGTATCTCGCCCGTGACGCGGTCGAGGGTTTCGACCGGTCCGCCGAGGTTGTTTTTGGTGATGAAGCGGTTGGTGAATTTCTTCTCCTTACCGTTATGACGGTAGAAGACGTTGAGATTCGAAGTCGAGAAAGGGAACCCGTCGTTCTTGTACCAGATGCGGAGCGCGGGGGTGGTGATTTCGTAGCAGTTATTGCCGAGGTCGCGGACATCGATACTGTCGGTGGGAAGCATTGATGTGCGGTCGTAGGCGAAAAGTGTGGGCTCATCCACAAACTTCTTGTCTACAGCGTATTCGAGCCGCAGAAGAGTCGGCGTGATGATGGAGAGCCTGTTTTTACCGAATTCCATCGGATTCTTCTCCGGACGATACGCTGATGCCGTGGCAACGCCAGAAACGAGCAGTGCGGAAAGAAAAGTTGTCTTGATTATTGATTTCATTTCGTCAATTTTGTGTTTCAAATTGCAAAGATAAAAATATTTTTCTGTTTTGCAATGAAATTATCTAAGTTGGCTTAACGAACACTTACAATAAACCCCGACAGCCGTAATTTCCGGCTGCCGGGGTCCGGGCAAGCACAGGGTATTTGCTTGTAAGTTAATGTAGGATAATTGTCAATTGCTGCCCTTGTTGTCGAGCGTGGAGGTATATACGTTTCCGAGAGGATCGGTTGCTTTCACCGTAACGCTTCTCCATGTCGAGGCGGGCTTGTAGAGGAAGAGATGGTTGGTGGTGGCGATCTGCGCTCCGCTGTGGGTGGAGGGGATATACCATTTGCCATCTTTCTCGTTGTAGACAAGCGATTTGCGAACATCGGGATCCTGTCCCGTCACATTGTTCAGCTTGGTCCATGCTCCGCCGTCTTCCTGAATCTCCACTGTCCACGAGGGATACCATGAGAAAACATTCACAAGAATCTGGTCGAAAGGATCGCCGGGGTTGTTGGATGCCTTGTAGAGCACGGCGTCCTCAGGAGCATATATCTTCATCTGATAATCGCGGTCGTAGCCTACGCTCTTGTAGTACATGTCGGAGAGTTTGTCGCCGTTGAATTTCAGCATACCGTAGCCGCGGGGCGTGCCGTCGCTGCAGAGGGGATACCAGTAGGCTCCCATGGCGGCGCCGAAGTTATATTCGGTCATGTTGGGGGCGATCTCAACGGTCGACTGGTTGTGGGCGTGACCCGAGAGGATATATACCTGACGGTAATCGGAGATCAGCTCATAGAGAGCCTCGGTGTTGGTGAGGTTACCGCTTTTGTTCCAGCGGGCGGTAGGAATGTGGAGAGCCACGATCAGACCTTTATCTTTGGAAACATGGCTGAGGTCCTTGCGAAGCCAGTCGAGCTGTGCCTGGGTAATGGTGGCCGCATAGTCGTTGCGTCCGGTAGCGCCGCTGTAGAGCACGTCGTCAAGAACCACCATGTGCCAGTCGCCGATATTCACCGAATAATATGTCGGGCCGAGGGTGTTGCGGAAATCGGCGTCGCTGTCGGTGTCGTTCTTCACGTTCTCGTTGTGGTCATGATTGCCGATCACGGAGAAGGTGGGAACGGAGGTGCGTCCGATAAGGGTCTTGTAGGTGGAGAAAAGCTCGGGCTTGTTCCATACGATGTCGCCGAGGGAGATGCCGTAGGTGTTCGTGCCGAGGGGCTTGGCGAGGTCGGTGTAGTCGGGAAGGATGATATCCGTGAAATCCTTCACATCCTGATCGTTGCCGATCTGAGGATCTGCGAGGGCCATGAGCGTCCATTCGCTCTTCTTGGGAGCCGACACGAGGCGGAAATCGCGCTGGATCTTTGCGTCGCCCGAGAAATCGAGCACTTTGTAGAATCTGGGCATTCCGTCGAGCACCGGTATCTCGCAATCCTCAGGAACCGACACGAAGACATGCTGGCTTGTGGAATACATCTGGTATTCACCTTTTTCGTCGGTGAGTTCTACGTTCACGCCGTCGCTAACAACTACCCCGGCGCGGGGAACGCCGTCGACTGTGACGCGGCCGGCGAGATTCTTGCCGAAGCCGTGCTCGATGGTCACCTCATCGCAGTCGAACCCGCCGGGAGCAACCGGCGCCTCCTTCTCGGAGCAGGATGCCAGCGCTATGGCCAGCACTCCTGCGGATATATACTTTAACACTGATATATTGTTGAGTATCATTGAAATTCTTTATTTGAGCGTTAACAAATCAATATCCGGGGTTCTGCTCGAGTTTTGGATTGCCCTGGATTGCCTCCAGAGGAATGCAGAACACTTTCTTGTTGTCGTCGGTCGGAGTGTGATCCCACCAGGATTCCGTGGTGAAGAGATTCCAGCGGATGAGGTCGGTGCGACGATGTCCTTCGCCGAGGAACTCGATCATGTATTCGTCGGCAAGACGATAGAGGTCAAGGTTCTGCTCGGTGACGGGATCGGGATCCACGCCTCCTTCGAAGTTACGCTTGCGCACGCTGTTGATCAGATCGGCGGCTCCTTTCTTGTCGCCACGCATGAATTTGCACTCTGCGAGGTTGTAGACCACCTCCGTGAAGCGGATCACGGGGAAATCGGCGTCAAACAGGATATCTTTATCGGCAGAGTTCGAGACAGGCATCTTCACCAGACGGATTCCGGAATTCTCATCGCCTTCCATCATGTCGCTCTTGTTGCCGGTGCGGTTGATATAGTCCACAAGAACCATATCCTTGCCGTTCTGCAACTTGGTGCCTTTGGCGGTCTTGCCGGTATGCGGGTTCTTCTGCAATCCTACGCAGAACATGCCCTCATACTTCTTGTTGCCATTGTAGACGTAAGGTTTCTTACGAAGATCCTGATCATGGAATTTGGAGTATGTGCGTCCCAGTTTCGAAACGAGTTCCACGCCCTCTTTCTCATAAGAAGGAGCCAGCTGATAGCCGTTGTAGGGGTTCTTCAGCACGTTGCAGTCGAAGTAGGTCTTGGCATCGGCGATGAACATGAAGCGATAGAGACCGTCGAACTCCTTCTTGGAGGTCTGCGAGGGTACATACCACATTGCCTCGGGAGATTTGTCGTTGTCGAAAGTATGGGGACCGTACCATTTCGGATCGATTTGATACGCGCCATACTTTCCGTCATAAATATCCTGAAGGATAGCTTCCGCCTCCGTCATGTGGTTCTCGCCAATGTATGCCTGAGCGTTGAAATAGAGCTGTGCGAGAAGCATGGCTCCTGTGCCGCGGGTGATATAGCCGTTCTGAGCCTCTCCGAGCGATTTGCGCTCTTTAAGCTTGGGAATAGCCTCCTTGAGGGATTTCTCGATGAAGTCGAAATTCTCCTTGCGGGTGTTGCGCGCTTTCGGCTTGTCCTGACTGCTGGTGTAAATGGGCAGACCGCCGTATGAACTTAGGCCGCGCATGTAGCAGTAAGCCAGAAGGGTGTTGATCTGATTCAGATGGTCGGCCTTATCCTCCTCCGTCAGACCGATGGCGGTATAGTTCACTCCTCCAAGGTCTTCACGCGCCTCGAGAGAGCGGGCGATCACGTAGTTCAGCTGGTTGAAGTTGTTGACGATGAAGCGGTCGGCGGTGTTCCAGGTGTGGTAATGGTAGCGGAGGTATTCGCCGCCATTGTAGAAGTCGCCGGCGCGTGCGGGGCATGCCATCTCGTCGGTCGTGAGTTCCTCGAGCACCCAGTTGTTCTTCTCGTTGTGGTAGTAACGCCACTGGTCGAACGGCTTGGCGAGCACTGCATAGACAGCTTCGGGACTGGTGAAAAAATTGTCGGGAGTGACCTCGCTGTAGAACTTCTCGTCGAGATCGCAGGATGCCATCAGCATCGATCCCGCAGCGATGAACGCCATATATTTTGTTTTCATCATTTTCATTTTTCTGGAAATGTGTGTCTTTACTGATTAAAATTTAAGCTGAAGTCCGAAGGTCCAGCGGATTGTCTGGGGATACATGGAGCGCACGTCCTGGAATCCGGCGAGGCCGGGGAAGAGTCCGTTCACGTTCTGCTCGGGGTTGTAGCCTTTGTATTTGGAGAAAGTCGCTACGTCGCGGGCAGTCACGTAGATGCGGGCGCTGTTCACGAATTTCTGCCATTTGGAGAGGTCGAGCGTATATCCCAATGAGATGGCGTCGATCTTGAAGAAGGAGGCATCCTGAAGGAAATAGTCGGTAGTGATGCGGTTGTCGTTGATGGCGCTGTTGCGTCCGTAGGCCGATTTCAGCACGTTGATTCCCTGCTGGCCTTTGAGTCCGTAATAGAGCTCTGTCTCGTCGAACACATCGTATTTCATCCATGAGCGGCAGCTGATGCCGAGGTCGAAGTTCTTGTAACGGAAGTTATGATCCATCGAGAAGATGAGCTTGGGAACGCCGTTGCCGACATAGTGCTTGTTCTCGTCGGTGGTGTTTCCGGCTGCGGGAACAACGTTGTTGTTCTTGTCGTAGATGAGCCATTTGCCGTTCTCGTCGAGTCCTGCGTATTTGAAGAGCCAGAATTTACCGATCTCCTGTCCGTTCACGATCTTGTGGGTATAACCCATCGAACTGGGAAGAGCGTCGGAAAGAATCTGCGAGCCTGCCTCGCCGAGGTTCTTGATCTTGCTGGTGTTCTGGCTGAAGCGCACGGTTGCGTCCCAGTCGAAATCAGCGGTGCGGAAGATGCCACCGGTCAGCTCGAACTCCCATCCCTTGTTGTCGAGAGTACCCACATTCTTCATGATGGTCTTCTGAACCATCGGGGGCACGGGTGCCGTAACCGAGAAGAGCATATCGTCGACACGACGGTTGAACCAGTCGAATTTACCCGAAAGGCGGCCGTTGAAGAAGGAGAAATCCACTCCGACGTTAAGCTCTTTCTTTTCCTCCCACTTGAGGTCAGGGTTCACGTTGCGGGCCGATCCGTAGGCGGGAACCCATACTCCGTCGGGGGTGGGGAACATACCGCTCTGGTCGTAGTTTCTTACAGTGTAGCCGGAGCCGAAGTTGTTGTTACCGGTCACACCATAGCCCACACGCACCTTAAGATCATTGATCCAGTCTACATCCTGCAGGAATTTCTCCCTGTTGATGCGCCATCCTCCGGAAACCGACCAGAAGTTACCCCAGCGGTGGTTCTTTCCGAACTTGGAGCTTCCCTCGCGGCGATAGCTCACGGTGGCGATATATTTGTCGGCGTATGAATAGTTCACACGGGCGAAGTATGACATAAGACGCTCGCGGGCCGATTTGCTCGACGACATGCTTGCATATCCGTCTGTGAGGTCGGAACCTGCACCCATGTCCCAGGGACCTACGCCGTCGACGATGAAGTTGCTGTTGGTCATGCTGAATGCCTCTTTACCCTGCTCCTCGAAAAAGCTCCATCCGGCCACAGCGTCGATGTGGTGGTCGTCGAGGAAATCCTTCACGTAGGATGCATATGCCTCGTAGGAGAGGTTAAGCTGCTTGCTGTAGTTGTGGGATCCCTGTCCGAGTTTGCCGGAGTTCACGCTGTAGCGATGATACTGGTTGTAGTAAAGCGTTCTCACCCACTGACGGCGGTCAACGCCTGCCGTAGCCTGCACATTGAATCCGGGGAGAATCTCGAATTTGATGTTGGCGTCGCCCATGAACCACTGGTCTGTTCCTTTATAATCCTGGTCCATGATGTTTCCTACGGGATTATAGAGCGTTCCGATACCGTACTGGTTCACGTTGTAGCGGTTGGGCTGCTCCGGGTTCATCAGAGGAGTCGTCGGGTTGAGGGCGAGTGCCTGCTCGAAAGCCCCGGCGCTGTTGCGCTGGTCTCTGTGAGCCTCGCGATACTGCATCCTCACACCGATCTGAAGGCGGTTGTCCCATATCGAGTAGCGGCCGTTGATGCGTGCGGAGTAGTCTTTACGGCCGTCACCGATCACGATACCTTTCTGATCGGAATATGAAAGCGAGCTATAGAGCTGGATTGCCTTGGTGCCGCCGGTCATCGTGATCGAATGGCGCTGCGAGAAGGGATTATCGCGGGTAAGGGCATGATACCAGTCGGTGTCGTAGCCATAGTCGAATCCGCGTCCCAGCTCGATATATTCCTGCGAGTTCAGTGTCTCGAGACGCTTGCGGGTGCTTTCAACGGAGAGCTCCATATTATAGGTTACGGATGCTTTCCCCTCTTTTGCTTTCTTGGTGGTCACAAGAATCACACCTGCCGAGGCACGCGTACCGTAGATAGCACCTGCTGACGCATCTTTAAGCACGTCGATCGATTCGATGTCTTCCTGATTAACCGCACGGAGGTCGCCGCCGGGGATTCCGTCGATCACCACGAGAGGGGAATTGCCTGCGTTAACCGACGACACGCCGCGAAGCTGATAGTCGTTGGTGGAGTTGGGTGAGGAAGAACCACCGATTGTGAGGCCGGAAACCTTACCCTGAAGGGCGGTAGCCACGGTGGAACCTCCTAATCCGGTCATAAGCTTGTCGCCTGAGATGGAGGTGATTGAGGAGGTTACGCGCTTCTTCTCCATCGTTCCGTAACCGACCACAACCACCTGATCGAGAGTTTGGTCGTCGGACTGGAGCACGATCTCATAATTCGTCTTTCCGCCGGCGATCTTCACGCTCTGACCCTTCATGCCGATATAGGTGATCTTAAGAGTCTGACCGGGATCAGCCTCGATTGCGAAGTTTCCGTCGATGTCTACCACGACAGCCTTCTTGGTGCCCTCGACCATTACAGTGGCGCCGATCATAGGCTCACCCTCGCTGTCGAGCACTGTTCCGGTGATCTGCTCGGCCAATGCCGCTGCGGTTCCCGCAGCCATAAGGGCGCCTACACAGAACAGTCTTGTGTACTTATTTGATTTAATCTTGAGTGTCATTTCTGTGAGATATTAAAATATTAGTTGGCTGTTCTGGTCACCTTTATATCGTCGATGAAACCGCGGTAATAGCCACTGCGGGTCTTGAAGCCGTCGATGATATATTGGGTTTCGCCGATTATGATCTTTGTTTCAGATGTGATATCATTGAGTTTGACCGTGAAATTCTTCCACTGCCAGTTGATGTTCTTGTCGGTGTTGTCGATCGTAACAAGGGGCGCACTCAGGGTCATCTCCTCGTTCACACCGCCCTCGATGCTGCCGGGGCCCTCGATGGCCACGGAAAGCGTGATCTTGTCAGTGGCGTTCTTGGCAAAGCGGAACGACACCTCTACATTCGCTTTCTTACCCTCGTCGATGCCGAGAGGCTCTTTGAGCATGAAGGCATTCTGGTTGCCGCTCTTGCCGAACTTCAGATAGCCGGCTGCCGCATATACGGATGCCCCTTTGGCGTTAAAGTCAATATAACGCTTGTCGAACTCAGCTTTGATCCCGGCGTTCGCGTCGCTATATATGGGAAGAGTCTTGTTGTTCTCTCCGTTAACGGAACCGACCTGATCATTTCCACCGGTCGCCCAGTCCATGCTGTCGGCGAAGTATGTGAATCCGAGAGGCTTGTTGTCGTAGGATACTCTTGTGCCCGACTGCGTCACGGACACTTCCTCCACGAGGTCGCCGATACATACGCTGACATTGCCCGTTCGCTCCTCGCCTGTGGTGTTCTCAAGAGCCGTTATCACGAACTCCCCTTCGCCGGCCTCACCCTCCGCAGGAGTGGCGCTAAGCCAAGAATATTCGTCCGCAATCGAAACCGTCCATTTGCTGTTGGTGTTGAGCTTGATGTGGTTGGCACCGGTAGTGACGGGATTTCCATCGATGTCGAGCTCAACCTCTTTCTTATCAATTTCGAACACATATTCAAAACCGTGTTGCGTAACAGCGAACTGCTCTTTCTTGCCACCCATCGCAATCTCGATGAATCCGAGACGGGATTTCGAGGAGACATTGGGTTCGGCTGTTATAAATAGATTGTGTCTTCCACGCGTACCGGATTCTTTGGAAATACTTATCCATTCATCTTTTTTGGTTACGTGCCAGTCGGAATTGGCGGAGAGGACCACCAGTGCGGCATCGCCTGTAGAAGAATAACCGTCGGTCTCGAGTGTTACCTGTCGGTCTTCGGAGTGTATGAAGTCCGGAAGCTTATCCTCGCTGCAGGAAGACACACCGAGGGCCGTCCCCGCAAGGGCAAGCGCCCATGCGGATATATTCTTAAATTTCATTATCGTTATGATTTAATGGTGGTTAGTTACTGATTTTCTCGATCTTCAGATCGTCGAGGAACCAGCGGTATGTGCCGCTCGACGTCACTTTATCGCGCACGAACTCAAGTGGACCTATCACGACTTTGGCATCGGATGCGAGCCCGGAGATATCAACCGATACTTCATACCATTTCCATTTCTCGGTGGGAGTCACCAGCGGTGCGCTGACCATGCCCCCTTCGATTGGCTCGCTTTCGGATTTGATTGTGCCCGATCCTATGACACCTACCACTATCTTAGAGCTTGTATCCTGGAAAGCGCATTTGAAACTTACCTTTACAGAAGAAGTCGCTCCGTCCTCGATACCGTTGCTGAGAGGTGCGATGGCTGTCAGAGTGTTGGTCTTGTTAAATTTAAGATAACCGTCCTGCGTATAGACTGTCTTGGCATTGGAGTTGAGATCCTCGTAGGCACCCTGAAATATGGGGAGAGGATTCACATCGCCTGTATATGCATAGGTATAGATGTTACGCTGTGTACCTGCATCGCCGAGTCCGATCGCGTCCGAACCTTCAACCGCCCATGCGAAGTCATCGTAGAAATACACATGTCCGGGCTCAAGGCCGTCGTCAAGATTCTTGTCCAGAGTCTGAACTACCGTCACTGTCTCTGTAAGATTATAGGAGACCACATTGAGTCTTCCGGTTCTCACGGCACCCGTCTCGTTGGGCTCCGCTACGATCTGAACCGTAACACGGCCCGATCCTTCTGTCTTGTCTACCGACAGCCAGTCGCTGTCGCTCGTGATTGTGAACCCCTTGTTGGAGGTCAGAGAGATTGTGGCCGGTGAACCGGTTTGCAGTTTTCCGTCCTGAATCACCTGCACAATAGATTTGTCTACATTCAGGCGGGGAAGCGCGTCTTTGGCGTTATCCTCGACTCCGCAAGAAGTAAACGACATGCAGGCGCAAAGAAGCATACCCGGCATGAGGTGTTTTGAAACTTTCATTCTGTAGGTTAAAATTTAGGATAAGTATTAGGCTTGTCCTCCGGACATGCCATTTAATTAATTTCAGTGATTTTTTGATAATTGGGGTAGACGGGCTCGGATGATGTCAGTTTGTTGCAGTTTTGCCCGTTGGTAAATTCATTTTGTAGCGACGTGAGGGAGAAGGTTATATACGTTGCATTATTTGTCTTGTTTTTAATACGCCACAAAATTACATATTGGAATTACGAAATGAAACTATTTTTAGTTAATAAGTATGAAATAAAAGCCCTTGGAACCAAACGTTTGCACAATAAATGTTAATCACGTTCGCACATATTGTCTATATCAGTGATTTTCAAAGTATTATCATATAATTCAAATGCGTGCCGCCGGACGGCACGCATTTTTATATTCTTGTTTCGGTTCGGATTTCGATTCGCAACTACGCAGTATTTCAGACTTCGACTATCCGGAGGTCTACTCCGAGTGCCTCAAGCGCGGATACGGCCTTGTCGGGGATATGAGAGTCGGTGATGAGAATATCCACATCATCGAAATCAGCGATTTTCACAAAACCGCGGCGTCCGAATTTACTGCTGTCAGCCAACACAACGGTTTTCTGTGCTGCATGCATCATCGCTTTGTTCAGGTCGGCTTCGCGTATGTCTGTGGTGGTGATTCCGAACGAAGGGTCAAAACCGTCAACTCCGAGGAATAGCTTGCTGCATGCCATATCTTCGAGAAAATCTTCAGCGGCGCGCCCCACTACCGAAAGACTACTCGGACGCAATGTGCCTCCAAGTTGCACGAGATCGATATTCTCCGAACTTCCGAGCGCTTCCGAAACTTTAAGCGAAGCCGAGATAACCGTAAGCCGATGTTTCGGCTCGATGTTGTGGGCAAAGGCAAGCACAGTTGTGCCTGATGCGATGATTATCGAGTCATCCCGCGTCACAAGCGATGCCGCATAATAACCTATAACGCTCTTTTCATGGCTCGCAAGTTTCGCTTTCTCGCTTATCGATCGGTTGTTCACATACGGATCGATAAGGATGGCGTTGCCATGGCTCCTGTATAACTTCTTGAGGGATTCGAGCTCGCTGAGATCTTTGCGGATCGTGACGGCTGAAACCTGAAGCAATGTTGAAAGCTCGCTTACTGATGCCGACTCCTGACGCAGAAGTGTCTGGATTATGAGATTATGTCTTTCTTCTTTTGTCATGATATTAGATTATTGTATTATGACGGAGCTCGATAACTTTCTGTATAAAGTAATGCAAAGTTAATAAATTGCACCTCTTTTTCATAGATTAGAATAGTTAAAATTACTTAAATTTACACTTCGCGAAATCTCATAACTTTCGATTACGAAACAATATAGCGAAAGAAGGGATATTTGCGCAATATTACGGAAAAGAGAATGCGGCGGACCATAAAAACTGGCCGCCGCACTGATATCAGTTTACGTGAATAAATTTCTTGCCCCGTTCCTTATGGAATAGATTCTTATGATGTATGAATTGAGAGGTTATTGCTCTACTGCGGGCACCGCCACCACTGTATCTGCTGCGGAATCTACCGTCTCAACCACTTCTTCGGCCACTTCGCCGTTCGATACCGATTTCAGCATTTCCTCTTCTGCGCCGGGGAGCTTGCTGCTTCCTATGCACAGACCTGCATCTTTCCCTTCATCGGGACAAATGACTACAACCAGTGTATTCCCCTTCTTGTACATTGCAGAGGGTATGCTGTTGGTCTCTCCGCTTTTCACGAGCTTGAAGCCGGCGCTCTTCAATGCGCTTTCCAGCTCTTTCCTACCCTCTTTTCCCCAGTCTGTCTCGCAGAAGAGATTCAGATTCACCATAGCCAACTTCGATTCGGGATTCCAGGAATAAGATGAAGAATAGGTGCTGTAGTCGTAGTTATAATTTGCCATCGGTTCCGTGAAATATCCTTCGGCGGAAATCTTATAGCGGAAGCCGCTCTTGTCAAGGCTCTCCAGGTCCGAATGGGATGTATATGTGAAACGGCTTGCCTCTTTATCTTTCATAACCTGAGCGGGTGTCTGGCATAAAACAACATCGCCGACCTTTCCATCGCCGATCATTGCGACAAGTGTCTTTGCGACAGCCGCCGTGTTGAAATAATCCGTTCTTATGGAATAACATGCCGAATAATTAAGCCTCAGATCATAGAATTCATCTTTTGTCTTGGCTTTGAAATCATCGTCGAGTACGGAAATCGTATTTCCATCTTTGGCAAAATATCCGAAGCGGCCCGCAGCAATTACAATCTCATAGTCGAGTGTCTTGACTGTCTCCCCTTTGGAATCGAGAAGAAGAACCTCTTTTTCATCCCCTTTCTTGCGTGCAAAGAATGTGTCGTCGCCGTTAAATACCATGTTTTCATATTTGGGACGGATTATCACCTCTCCATTGAAATCGGCAACACCATATTCATCCTCCTCGTTTCTATATATGATGTATTTATCGTTATAATCCGAAACCTCATTGATTTTGGATGGCATCTTCGTCACTTCACCTTTCTTGTCGAAAAATACGATGCGGTCCTCATTCTTGGCCACAAGATAGCCTCCGGAGTATAAGAATGATTCGAGTGAATAGCCGTCTTTAATCTTAAAGACAGTCTTACCCTTCTTATCGATCACCTCATATTTCATTGCCGTGTCGGTGGAATCCTTAACCTGACGGCTAACAACGGCCAGTCCCTCACTGAATTGGGAAGCAGTGTCGAAATCTGCGTTGATCGCGACTTTGCCCGATGTGTTGTAATATCCATGCTTGCCTTCATCGGTAGTGAATTCAAGAAGACCTTCCTGGAATGAAAGGGCACATTCCACTACCTCGACTCCTTTCACCGGCTCGAGTTCAAATTTCTTCTCGCCTGAAGTATTCACAACCGTGATACGCGATTTGGGATAAACCACAGGTACGAGGCCATCCTCCACAAAACCTACAGACACGAGTTCCTCCAGACCTTTCACAGCCTCCGGCTTTTTCGAATCAGCCTTGTAGAGTGTATAGCCTTTCCCCTCCTCTACAGAAAAATAGCCGTTATAGGCCACGGAGGGGCGATTCTTGAATTCTCCGTCGTAGACAATTTCACCCTTGTCGTTGATCATACTCCAGTTGGCATCTTTCGAAAGAGTTACCGGCACAAGGTCTATGTTATCGAAATCCGATCCGGAGCTTCCTGCACAGGAATACAGGGAGAGGGAACCTACAGCAACAAGCGCGACTGCAGCTAACTTTTGCAATTGTTTAGTCATGATTGTTTTTATTTATATTTAGATTGTTTTTATTTAATTGAATATGATAAGATGGCGTCTACACAATATTTCCCAAATATACGTAATATTTATTAATTACAAAAATTTTCCCTTTCAAAACTCCGTTTTTATCACAGAGAGGGATAATAATTCTGTTAGTCTATGCGCAATGCGATGCGCATTATTACTTTTGACGATTATTGAGAAGGTGCAAAATTGTGGTAAATACACTTATATACAGACGAAAAATATAAACCAAAAATATTTTTATTAAAAAATTTTGTTTTTAAAAGAAAGTTAATTACTTTTGCATTGAAATATAAAACATATCTAAACGAAAGCGAATATAGAAATTGTTTAGTGAGTTTTACTGCTGATATATCCGGATAACATACTTACCACATCATCGCATTATAATGAAACCTGAACTTCAGAAAAAACACTACGACGTAATAGTCATCGGCGGAGGCGCCACTGGAGCCGGCACCGCACGCGACTGTGCGAAGAGAGGGCTGAGCGTGCTTTTGATAGAACGCTTCGATTTTACGGCCGGCGCCACCGGCCGAAACCACGGTCTGCTGCACAGCGGTGCCCGTTATGCCGTCACCGACCATGAATCGGCTTCCGAATGTATAAAAGAGAATATGATTCTCCGTAAGATCGCTGCCCACTGCGTCGAAGAGACCGGTGGACTTTTCGTAACATTACCCGAAGACGACCTTGCCTATCAGAAAACTTTCATCGACTCTTGTCTCGCGGCAGGAATTCAGGCCCGCGAGCTCGATCCGAGAGATGTGGTAAAAATGGAACCGGCCGTTAACCCCGACATCATCGGAGCGGTTTCCGTTCCGGACGGTGCAGTCGACCCGTTCCGTCTCACAACCGCCAATGTGCTCGACGCCCGCATTCACGGCGCCGACATTCTTACATATCATGAAGTAGTCGACCTCCTTCAGGAAAACGGACGTATCACCGGCGTGAAAGTCCGCGACGTGATTTCAGGCGAGGAGACCGAACACCATAGCGACATCGTGGTGAACGCAGGCGGAATCTGGAGCCATGGCATTGCCCTGAAAGCGGGAATCAAAATCAACATGTTCCCCGCAAAAGGCTCTCTGCTCATCTTCGGCCACCGCGTCAACAATATGGTGATAAACCGCTGTCGCAAGCCGGCCGACGCCGATATCCTCGTTCCGGGCGACACCATCTCGCTTATCGGAACGACTTCAAGCCGCATCCCCTATGAAGAGTGCGACAACATGGAGGTGACGCAGGAGGAGGTTGATATCCTGCTGAATCAGGGCTGCCAGCTCGTGCCCTCTCTCGCATGGACCCGCATCCTGAGAGCCTACGCCGGTGTCCGCCCGCTCATTGCCGACGACTCCGACCCGTCCGGCCGCAAGATAAGCCGCGGCATTGTGTGCCTCGATCATGCCACAAGAGACGGAGCCGAAGGCTTCATCACCATCTCCGGGGGCAAGCTCATGACCTACCGTCTGATGGCCGAGACCGCTACCGATATGGTCTGCAAAAAGCTCGGACGCACCGAAAAGTGCACCACCCATATCGACCCGCTCCCGGGATCTCAGCCTTCGGCAGATTCACCGTCGGCCAACAAGAAACATATCATTGCCCTCAGCACCGGCCAGATCGCGGCCCGCGAGCGCCATGGATCACTCTCTTCGAAGATTCCCTTCAACAACGAGGCCGACGACGCTCTCGTATGTGAGTGCGAACAGGTTTCAGTCGGAGAAATCAAATATGCCATGGATTCGCTCCATGTCAACAATCTCGTGAACCTGCGCCGTCGCACGCGTCTGGGAATGGGCACATGTCAGGGCGGCATCTGCGCTTCGAGAGCCGCGGCTATTCTCGGCTCCAAATACGGCAACGACCGCGCTATCTCCGACCTCATGTCTTTCCTGCAGGAGAGATGGAAAGGCATTCTCCCCGTGGCCTGGGGCAGAGCTATTGTCGAAGCCTATTTCACTTCCTGGATTTATGAGGGAGTTTGCGGCCTTGAAGAAGACGGTTCAAAAAACTCTAACACCACTGCGCAATGAAATTCGAATATATCATAATAGGTGGAGGTCTGTGCGGCCTCACCACCGGAATATCGCTTCTTGAAAGCGGCAAAAAAGTATGTATCGTCTCTTCCGGACAGAGCGCCCTGCATTTCTGCGGAGGCTCTTTCGGTCTCCTCGGCAAGAAAGGGAAACTGCTCATCGAGAAACCTCTCGAAAATCTTGAGGATCTCCCGGAAGGTCACCCCTACCGCCATATAGGCGCCGAGAATATCGCCCGGCTCGCTGAAAGCGTTCCGGAGTTGCTCGGAAAAGCAGGAGTCTCGGTATCGGGAAATGCCTCTAAAAATCATTTCACCCTCACGCCTTTCGGCCATCTGCGCCCTTCCTGGCTCACGCTGGAAGGATTTCCGGTTATAAAGGAAGCCACAGGAAAACCATTCGATAAAGTACTGATCGTTTCCATCAAGGGCTTTCTTGAAAGCTATCCGGCTTTCATGGCCGACAACCTTGGCAAAATGGGGGTCGACTGCAGGATCGAGAACATCGAGATCGACCGTATCACTCATCTCCGGGAATCGAGCTTTGACATGCGTGCCGTATCGCTCGCAAAGCAGATGGATTCATCGTCGATCGAAGAACTCGCGGCTAAAATCAATGTCGCCGCCAAGGAGGGTGAGACTGTGCTTGTGCCGGCTATCCTCGGCATCAAATCCGAAAAGAGTTTCCGCCGTCTGCGCGAACTTGTCAATAACACCCTTTACTGCGTTCCCACAATCCCGGTATCCGTGCCGGGCGTGAGAACCCAGAATTCTCTCAAAAAATATTTCGAAAGCCTCGGAGGCACCTATCTTCTCGGTGACCATGTGGATCAGGGATGGATAGAAAACGGCAAAGTCACTGAACTACGCACTGCCAATCTCGGAGAAGATCATCTCAAGGCTGATGTTTATGTGCTTGCCACCGGGTCTATTTTCAGCGAGGGCATAATCGCCACTCCCACAGGTTTCACCGAGCCGGTCTTCGGTCTCGATGTCAATGCCCCGGCCAAACGTTCGGAATGGTATTCACCCGATTTCTTCGACCCGCAGCCGTATATGTCGTATGGTGTGGAAACCGACAAGGAGTTCCATCCCCGAAAGGATGGCAAACCGATAGCCAATCTCTACGCCGCGGGAGCCGCGCTTGCAAATTGCGATGCCCTTCACGAGGATTCCGGAGCGGGTACGGCCATTATATCCGGCCTCTATGTCGCCGAAAATATCCTGAAACACAATTGAATCAATTCAGAAGCTATCCAAGATGAATATCCAGCAAGAAAATATAAGCGCCAATAACTTCGAGGAATGCATAAAATGCACCATCTGCACGGCCTATTGCCCCGTGCTGGAAGTGAATCCCGACTATCCCGGCCCTAAAATGGCAGGCCCCGACGGGGAGCGCTACAGGCTTAAGAGCCCCGAGTTTTACGATAAAGCTCTGAAATATTGCCTCAACTGCAAACGTTGCGAGGTTTCATGTCCATCCAATGTGAAAATCGGAGACATAATCCAGAGCGCACGTATCAAATACGACAAATCCGCCCCCAAGCTCCGCGACCGCATGCTTGCCGAGACCGACGTTATGGGAACCGTGGCTTCAGCTTTCGCGCCTATCGTCAATCCGGTGCTCAAGAGCGGGATTGCAAAAATGTCGCTCGACATGTTCGGAGTCGACAAGCACCGCACGTTCCCCGCATATTCGAGCCGCAAGTTCTCTACAATCCTCAAGAAGATTGAGCCTCAGCAAAAGCAGTATCCCAAGCATGTTGCTTATTATCACGGTTGCTATGTGAATTACAACAACCCGGCCCTCGGCGAGGATCTTGTGAAGATATTGAATGCCGTTGGATATGGCGTGCTTCCTCTCGAGAAGCAGAAATGCTGCGGGGTGGCAAAGATCGCCAACAAACTTATCGACCGCGCGCGTCACGATGCCAAAATCAATCTTCGATCCATGAGGAAAGCAGCCGCAGATGGTCTGCCCATTCTCTCCACAAGTTCCACCTGCGTTTTCACTATCCGCGATGAATATCCCCACCTGCTCGGTCTTGAGAACGACGATGTCCGTTCGGACATAATGCTCGCCACGGTGTTCCTCTCACGCAAGATCAGCAAGGGGGAAATCAAACTCGTGTTCCGCGAGGATTACCGTAAACGCATATCCTATCATACCCCCTGCCACATGCAGAAACTCGGATGGGCGGCATATTCCATCGGACTTCTCAAAATGATTCCTGGTGTGGAATTCGCCCCGCTCCCTTCGCAGTGTTGCGGCATCGCCGGTACCTATGGCTTCAAAAAGGAGATGTACGACTATTCCCAGAAAATCGGAGCCGGGCTTTTCGAAGCTATCGAAGAGGCTCATCCCGATGTAGTGGCCACCGACTGCGAGACGTGCAAATGGCAGATTGAAATGAGCACCGGCACTAAGGTAGAAAACCCAATCTCCATCATTGCCGAAGCTCTCGACGTCCAGGCCACGATGAAAGCCAACGGCCTCACCTTCTGACAACACTAAGACTCAACTATACTTTTTCGAAACAACCTTTCCATCATGTCAAAAGAAAACATCTTTGAAGGCTGGGACAAACAGACAATCAAGAAATACCAGCACTGGCAGATGCGCACAATTCTGGTCTCGATGATCGGATATGCCATCTATTATTTCGTCCGGAAGAATTTCTCGATTGCCATGCCGGGACTTACCGCCCAGTACGGAATCACCAACACCAGTTTCGGTATCGTAATCGGTATCGGTTCGCTCATCTACGGATTGTCGCGCTTCATCAACGGCTTTGTTGTCGACAGATTCAGCGCGCGAATCATCATGGCGCTCGGTCTGCTTCTCTGCGCCCTCTCGAATCTCGCTTTCGGATTTGGCGTGAACATCAGCTCTTGGATCACCGGCACTGATGCGGGGCCCGATTTCATCAACATGCTTGTGATGGTGATGGCCGTCACCATTATCTGCAACCAGCTTTTTCAGGGCGTCGGTTATCCTCCTTGCGCAAGGCTCCTTCCATCCTGGATCCATCCCTCGCAGCTGGCAACCAAGATGTCTATATGGAACACTTCCCACTCCATCGGCGCATCTCTCGCTGTAGTTGTATGCGGATATATCATGGGATCGATGGGTACAGACCTCAGCTCGGACCATAGCGTGATCATGCGAATCGCCAACAACCTCAACCTCGACCCCACAAATTCCGAGCATCTTAAAACAATTATGAACTATGCGCAGCACTGGGACGCATGGAAATGGTGCTTCTGGATTCCTGCCGGCATTGCGGTCTGTGGCGCTCTCTGGCTCTATCTGGGACTCCGCGACGATCCCCGCTCCGTAGGTCTTCCGGAACTTCCCGGAACCAAGACCGGCAAAGTTGCGGCAGCCAATACCGAGAAAGGTTCCCGCAAGGCTTTCCTCAAGGCTATGGTTTGGACAAATCGCTGGATCTGGACGCTGTGTATCGCCAATATATTCGTATACGTGATGCGGATGGGTATCCTCGACTGGGGACCGAAGTTCCTCACCGAGGCCCGCAACATGTCGATTGAAGACGCCGCATGGTCTGTCGGTCTATTTGAGATCTTCGCCATTGTCGGAACAATCGGCGCCGGCTGGGCCACCGACCATATCTTCAAAGGAAAAGCACACAGGATGTGCCTTGTCTGCATGACCTGCGCAGTGATCTTCATGAGCCTTTTCATCTTCCTCCCGGGTCTTCCCGTGGTCGCATCCATCGTGATCCTTGCCATGGCAGGTTTCTTCATCTACGGTCCTCAGGCACTTATCGGCATCGCTTCTGCAAACCATGCCACCAAAGAGGCTTCCGCAACCGCCAACGGTCTTGCCGGCATCTTCGGATATGTTGGCTCGTTCCTCTCCGCTATCGGTATCGGTATCGTGGCCGACCACTGGGGATGGAACATGGTGTTCTACATTATCATCGGAGTAGGATGCCTCGGCGCCGTGACATTCCTCACGATGTGGCTCGCACCACGCGACGGATATGAGAGAAGTAAGAAGTTCTACTCCACCCTTGAGGCCAAAGCCAGAGAAGTGAACAGAATTGAAGGAGGAATACCCAATAACGACGACACTGACATCTGATGAAAACTGAATTCAATAAATACCACTCTCCTTTCAGCCATGATGAGCTGATGGAGAAATGCCGCAAGATTAGACACGTCGCTCTCGACATGGACGGCACAATCTATCTCGGTTCGCAACTTTTCCCCTATACTCACGGATTTCTCCGCGACCTTGAGGATATGGGAATCAAGTATTCATTCCTTACCAACAACCCGACAAAAAGCGTGGAGGACTACCTCGCCAAACTCCGCAAGCTCGGCATCGAGGCTACACCCGACGAGATGTATACCTCGTCGGTGGCCGCCATCGACTGGCTGCGCGACAAGATGCCCGAGGCCCGCAATCTCTATGTTGTCGGCACTCCGAGCATGGAGGAGGAATTCCGCAAGGCGGGATTCAATCTCCTGCCCGACGACCCGGATCAAATTCCCGACTGTCTGGTAGTGGCGTTCGACACCACACTAACATATCCCAAGCTATGCCATGCCACATGGCTTGCCGCACAGGATGTGCCCTATATCGCCACAAACCCCGACCGCGTATGTCCCACCGACCTGCGCACCATCCTCGTGGACTGCGGATCGCTCTGCAAGGCCATCGAACATGCGTCGGGACGCGAACCGGACACCGTGATCGGCAAACCCAACCCCGACATGCTATCCGGTATTTGCTTCCGCGAGGGCCTCATGCCCGAAGAGGTGGCGATGTGCGGCGACCGAATCTATACCGATGTTGCCACAGCCCGTAATGCCGGCTCTCTCGGCGTGCTTGTCCTTTCGGGAGAAACCACTCTCGAGACAGCCATGAATTCCGACCCGATGCCCGACATCACGGCGGAAAACATAGCTGAATTCTGCGAACTCCTGAAAGAATCAAGAAAATAATTTACCTCTCATTTTATACACGTTTTTTCAATTACATTACTCTATGAATTGCAGATCCATAACTTTACTAATCGCAGCAATAACCTCTGCATTGCCGACATTCAACCTATTTGCCGACAATGTCAAGATCGATGCCGGAAACACTTCTCTGGTGCTCGAAGCCAACAAAGGAAAGAAACTCCGTCATCTCTATTATGGCGCTAAAATTTCCGATGCGGACGCCACAGGACTCCGCGCCGCTCTCGGGAAAGGCCATAACGCCTACCCCGATTACGGAATGATAACCGTGCCCGAGACGGCGCTCGCAATGGTCCACAACGACGGCAATATGACTCTCGACCTTGTTGTCGACAAAACTGAAACCGTTGCCGAAGGCTCAGGCTCGAAAACCGTCGTCACCCTCAAAGACACCTATTATCCCGTAACGGTAACCGTGAATTACAAAACATATCCTGCGGAAAACATGATCGAGACATGGACGGAAATCACCAACAATGAGGCCGGCCCCGTAACCCTCACCCGCTTTGCCTCGGGACATCTCCCCATCCGCGGAGGCGATGTATGGCTCTCCCAGCTTTATGGATCGGCAAAGAATGAAAGCCGTCTGGAAAGCGCTCCCTTAGGCCACGGCATGAAGGTTATCAAAAACCGCGACGGTATCCGCAACTCACACACCGCGCATTCGGAAGTGATGTTCTCGCTCGACGGCAAACCTTCCGACAGACAGGGCCGCGTCATCGGGGCCGCTCTCTGCTACGGAGGCAACTACAAACTGCGTGTTGACACCGATAATTCCAACAACCATTATTTCTTCGCCGGCATCAACGAGGAGGATTCCCAATACCACCTCGCCAAAGGGGAGACCTTCAAAACTCCTGAACTGGCATTCACCTACAGTAATGAGGGAACAAGTGGCGTAAGCCGCAATTTCCACAAATGGGCACGCAACCACAAGATCGCCCATGGCGACCGCGAGCGCAAGGTGCTCCTCAACTCCTGGGAGGGGGTCTACTTCAAGATCAACGAGAAGGAGATGAACAACATGATGAAGAACATCTCCTACATGGGCGGCGAACTCTTCGTGATGGACGACGGCTGGTTCGGACCTAAATATCACCGCGACACGGCAAAGGCCGGGCTCGGCGACTGGACCGTCGATACCCGCAAGCTACCCAAGGGCATAAACGGTCTCATCAAAGAGGCTAAGAAGAACGGCATCGATTTCGGCATCTGGATTGAGCCGGAGATGGTCAACACTGAATCGGAGCTCTACAAGCAGCACCCAGAATATGTGATCAAGCCTCAGAACCGCGAACCTAAAACAGGCCGTGGAGGAACTCAGCTTGTGCTCGACATGGGGAATCCCGCCGTTCAGGACATAGTATTCCATGTTGTCGACACTCTCCTGACCAAATACCCTGAGATCGATTATATCAAATGGGACGCGAACATGGATATCAAGAACCACGGTTCGCAATATCTCACAGCCGACAATCAGAGCCACCTCTTCATCGAGTATCACCGCGGCCTTGTAAAAGTGCTCGACCGTATCCGCTCCAAGTATCCCGACGTGACCATTCAGGCTTGCGCTTCGGGGGGCGCTCGCGCCAACTATGGCATCATGCCCTGGTTCGACGAATTCTGGATCTCCGACAATACCGACGCCCTTCAGCGAATCTACATGCAATGGGGTGCCTCCTACTTCTTCCCCGCCATGACTATGGCTTCCCACATTTCCGCGTCACCCAATCATCAGACCTCGCGCCGAATTCCCATCAAATACCGCACCGATGTGGCTATGAGCGGACGTCTCGGAATGGAGATACAGCCCGACGATATGACCGAAGCGGAGAAGGAACAGACACGTAAGGCCATCGGCCAATACAAAGAGATTCGCGATGTGGTTCAGTTCGGCGATCTCTACCGTCTCCTCTCCCCCTACGATGAAAAAGGTGCCGCATCGCTCATGTATGTGGCTCCTCAGAAAGACAAAGCTGTTTTCTACTGGTGGAAGACCCGCGCTTTCTATAACGACATGATCCCTCTCGTGCCGATGGATGGTCTTGACCCCGACAAAACATACCGCATAACAGAGTTGAACCGGATCGACCGCAAACCGCTCTCCTTCGAAGGGAAAGAATTCTCCGGCAAGTTCCTGATGGAAAACGGCCTCGAGATACCTCTGAACCACGAGCTTCCCAAAGAGGATAAGACCGACTGGTCGAGCCGTGTTCTTCTTCTCGAAGCAATCTGACGACATAAATCTGATACCTGAAGACTTTCGAAAAAGTCATAGTTGAAAACCGCGAGACGGCCGCAGATTCCTCTGCGGCCGTCTCCATTATGTTTCGTCTTCATTACAATCCCGTTCTACATTCCGGAGGCGCTAATTGAACGAAGGATTTGAGGGAACTATGAGCCAGCTTTTATATTTGGCACCCATTCTCTCTACCTCCCGACGCCAGAATAGATCGCCCGAACCGGTCAGCAGGTCAGCAGAACCGGGATGGGGATTGAGTGCCCACGTGTTGCGCAATATTTCGGAGGTGAGCTGTCCCTCTGTCCAGCCGCTATAGCCGAGAAAAAATCTCAGGCAACCCTCGGTGTTGCCGTTGGTATTTATATATTCCACAATACCATCAAGATTTGCTCCTACATAAATGCCGCGCGCCACTTCCTTAGATTCCGGGAACAGATCGCCAAGTGTATGAAGCATGAACAGGCGGTCGGCCTCTACGGGCCCACCGCAATACACCGGAACTTTGCTTCCTGCCTCCCAATCGGGAAAGAGGTCCTGAAGCGTTACCGGCGTCAGCCGGTTTAGAACAAGCCCTAAATGTCCGTTTTTAGTGTCTTCGTCAAGCAAAAGGATTACGCCTCGCTTGAAATAAGGCTCTGTGAGCAATGGCTCGGCTATCAGCAAATCCCCTTTCCGGGGATTCACGATAGCCGGATCCTTATATATTATCGATTCCAGATCCATTTTTGTAAATTAATACACTCTTCCATTTCTTAGAACGCATTTACACTCTTTTTTCTTTTTCTAAAAATTTTTTTTAAAAAGTTTTGCAGTTTTAAATTATTGTCCTACCTTTGCGGTGTACTTATATACTAATACACTAAACAACCTCATATATGCTTAAAATCGAAAACTGCACTTTCAGCTACAAACGCAAAGGGACTCCGACTATCGACAATTTCTCCCTTTCGCTCAATGAAGGAGGGGTCTACGGTTTGCTTGGATCTAACGGAGCAGGCAAATCCACTCTTCTTCAACTCATTGCCGGATTGCTCACCCCGGCCGAGGGTTGCGTCACTCTCGACGACGTCAACACTCGTCTTCGCCGACCCTCCACGATGGAGAAGATCTTTATCGTGCCGGAAGAGATTGAACTGCCTCCATTGAAACTCGACAGGTTCATGACTCTCAACGGCGCTTTCTATCCCAACTTCTCAAAGGAGGATATGTACAGGCATCTCGACACGTTCGGACTCGAACGGGATATCCGTCTCGACCGTCTATCGATGGGTCAGAAAAAGAAAGCCATACTTTGCTTCGCCATGGCCTGCAACACCAAGCTTCTGCTGATGGACGAGCCCACAAACGGACTCGATATCCCCGCCAAGAGCGCATTCCGCAAATATATCGCCGAATCAATGAGCGATGACCGCATTTTTATCATTTCCACCCACCAGGTGCGCGATGTGAGCCAAATTCTCGATCACATCCTCATAATGGACCATAGCAAAGTGCTTCTCGACAGCAGCGTAGGCCGCATTCAGGAAAAACTGAAATTCATCGACACAAATAAACGGGAACTCATTGAAAAGGCCGTTTTCGCCGTTCCGGGAATGGGTGGATCATCTATTATTCTTCCCAATGAGGATGGCGATGATTCTGAGCTCAACCTTGAGATTCTTTTCGATTTCGCAATCAGTAATCCGGAGAAAGCCAATCACTGCATCAGCAACGACAATTATTAAACATTTCAATCATTAGAATTATGAACAACGATATATTCTCATTCCGCCGGTTCTCGGTCTATCTGACGCAATACATCGGCCAGAATTATAAAAAACTTCTCCGGATAGCGCTCGGCACTCTCTTATTCATGATAGTGGCCATTGCCGTTCTGCCCATTCTCAACGGCAGATATTTACATCCCTTCTATCCGGACTACGATGCATTCTGGGATACTGAGATCCCAATCATCTGGATTTCTGCCTTCGTAATCATATTCACGGCCGCTGCGGCCGCCTTCATGTCTTACGACACCAAAGGAAAAAGGATAATCAATCTCACTTTGCCGGTATCTGCTCTGGAGAAATTCTTCAGCTATTTCATAATCTTCGTAATCGGAACGATTGCCGTCTTTGTGCTTTCAGTATTCATCGCCGACTGGCTGAGAGTGCTCACAGCCCCGATGTATGCGGATCCGGAAGCATACATCGCTCCTTTAGGAGTTGACAGAATACTCTCTTTCGGTAATGAGTATTCCGATCCATACTTCACAGAAAAAAACAAAGCGCTTCTTTCTCTTACTCTAATAAATCTATTCTTTATACAAGCATATTTCTTCCTATGCGCATCAATATGGCCCAGAACCTCACGTGTCAAGGGAATCCTCTCGCTGGCCCTGATAGTTATATCATGCGTTGCATTGACGTCGATATCTTTCAAAATAATGTTCTTTCCCGGGGGATTTGAACCAAGGGATTTCATGTGGAAACTTGACTCGGTGAAACCCTATACTCTTGTAAAAATCGGGAATTATCTGTCATTGCTGCCTATATTGGTTTTCTACGTTATCTCCTATCTCCGTTTCAAAGAGATGGAATCCATAAACAGATGGTAAATAAGAACAAAATATGATATTCGATGAAAATAACAAAGCGATCTATCTGCAGATTGTCGACCGTATCTGCGACGACATAATGCAGTGCCGCTACGGGCCTGAGACAAGGCTCCCCTCCGTCAGAGAATATGCGGCATCGATAGAGGTTAACGCAAATACCGTGATGCGCTCTTACGAACGCCTCACTTCAAAAGGCTTGATCTACAACAAGAGGGGAATCGGATTCTTCGTCTCTCCGGATGCGAGGGAACGGATTATCCGCGAGAGAAAAGTTGAGCTTATCGACAGACAGCTCCCCCCCCTCTTCAAACTAATGAGGCATCTCGGCATCTCGCCCGATGATCTCTCCAACGCATATAAAGACTTCATCTCAGGCGAAGATAAAGAACTCATTTGCTGAGATCAGGTGAGTATTAAATTAAATAATCACGAAACACTGTATATTATGAAACAGAAAAGATTCAAATTATCCACATATATCATTCTCGGCATACTACTTCTGCTTGCCTTGTGGGCGTTTCTGATGCCTATCGTGCTCTTCAAACCTGTCGGATAACCCTCATATCGTTATGGACAATCAACCGATGATAAGTCTGAAGGACGTGAACAAGACATATTTTGGAGCCGTCCCTCTTCACGTCCTCAAGGGTATCAACCTTGACATTAAGACGGGAGAACTCGTCTCGATCATGGGCGCTTCGGGATCCGGAAAATCCACTCTGCTCAACATCCTCGGAATTCTCGACAATTACGATACCGGCGAATATATCCTCAACGGCACTCTCATACGCAATCTAAGCGAGAACAAAGCCGCCGAATTGCGAAACCGTATGATCGGGTTTGTATTCCAGTCGTTCAACCTCATCAACTATAAGAATGCCGTGGAGAATGTGGCTTTGCCACTTTTCTATCAGGGAGTGTCGCGCAAAAAGAGAAACCGTCTGGCTATGGAGCAACTGGAACGCATGGGTCTCGCCGACCGCGCGCTCCATCTCCCGGGAGAGATGTCGGGCGGACAGAAGCAACGCGTGGCCATAGCCCGCGCTATGATCACCAACCCTGCCATCATCCTCGCCGATGAGCCGACAGGCGCACTCGACAGCAAGACCTCCGAAGATGTCATGCAGATCTTTCGCGACCTTAATACCGAACAGGGAAAAACAGTGGTGATCGTTACCCACGACCCCGGTGTCGCCGCCAAGACCGACCGGCTGATCAGGATATCCGACGGCATTATCGTTTCCGACAATATCGCTTGAAATTATGCTCGACTTTTTTCACGAAATAAGACAGACACTCGGGCATAACAAGCTGAGGACTTTTCTCACGGGGATTGCCGTGACATGGGGAATATTCATGCTCATTGTTCTCCTCAGCATGGCCCGCGGCGTCACCAACAGTTTCCAGAAGGAGGTCTCTTCCGGCGAAATGGCCCGCATAAACATCTGGAGAGGCAGCACATCCATTCCATATAAGGGGAACCGGGAAGGACGCAATATCTCTTTCAAGGAGCAGGATTTGCGCATCATCCCGGAGAGGGTTCCGAAATACGCGGAAACAACCACATCACGTATATATATCAACGGAAAGATAACTACCCCGAAAGGTGAGGCCGGCGACGGATATACCGGCATCTTCCCTTCGGAAAAAGAGGGAGTCAACATGAGTAGCCTTAAAGGCCGGTTCATCACCGACCGCGACATGAAAGAGAAGGCAAAGGTGATGGTGATTCACAACACATATGCCGAGAAACTTTTCCCTCCCGACGGCAAAGATGCACTCGGAAACCGCGTAAATTGCAACGGACTTTCTTTCGTGATTGTGGGAGTATACGAGAGCAGATGGAACAGAAACGCTTATGTACCGTTCACCACTTCGAGGGTATATACATCCGACTCCGAGGATATAGGGAATATAACCGTGAACCTTCGAAACGTGGAGACAGAAGCAGATGCAGATGATGCAGAGAAGGAGATCCGCAATACTCTGGCGTCAACCCATAATTTCGATCCCAAAGATGAAAATGCCGTCTACATCGGCAATTATTTCAAAAACGCGGTCACTATGGGCAAAGCTTTAAGCATTCTCGACATCAGCGTCTGGGTGCTGGGCATACTCACCCTCCTCTCAGGAATTGTCGGCATAAGCAATATCATGTTCGTCACTGTGCGTGAACGCACTCATGAGATCGGTATCCGCCGCGCCATTGGGGCGCGTCCGCGCCAGATAATCTCGCAGGTGATCGCGGAATCCGTTGCGATTACAGTCACTTTCGGATATATAGGAATCGTGCTCGGCATGGTGGTGTCGCAGATCATAGCCGCCATTGTTGGCGATGACGGTCCGCTGCTAAATCCGACGGTAAGCCTTTCGATAGCATTCGAGGTCACGGCTGTCCTTGTAGCAGCAGGTATGCTCGCCGGTCTTTTCCCCGCGCTGAAGGCCCTCAAGGTGAAACCCGTGGAAGCATTAAGGGATGAATAGAAGACACTAATCATGAAAATCAGAATATTTGACAAAGAGAACTGGAAGGAAATCGGCGCCACTCTCGCCCGCAACAAAACGCGCACTTCCCTCACCGGTTTCGGCATCTTCTGGGGCGTGGCGATACTCGCCATGCTGATGGGAGGCGCCCGAGGCGGCGGCGACCTGCTGAGACGCAATTTCGCAGGATTCGCAACCAATTGCGGAGCCATGATCCCATCGCCCACGACAATGCCCTACAAAGGATATCAGAAAGGACGCCAATGGCAACTCGACATGACAGATGTCAAGATGTTGCGAAGCTCTTTCCCGGAGATGAAAGCTATAATCCCGACGCTTCAGAAATGGAACTCCTCATTCAAACATGGAAAGAATACCTTTGCCGGCCAGGTGGTCGGTGCCGGACCGGAATACAAAACTATTCAGGAACCGCGCATGTACTCGGGAAGATTCATCAACAACGCCGATGAAGCCGGTGAACGGCGGGTGGCGGTGGTCGGCAAAAAGGTGGCCGCACGCCTATTCTCGGCCAATGATTCGCCGGAAGGGGAACTTATCGATGTCAACGGTTCTACCTATTCGGTGATCGGAACGATCGGCGACCCCTCGGAAATTCATATCAACGGAAGTCTTGATGAATCGGTGGTGATTCCCTCCTCCACGTTTCGAAGAGCGAACGGCTATGGCGAAAAAGTGGATTTCATCATGTTCGTAGGCAGAGACAATGTCGTGATTTCAGACGTGATACCCAAAATGCAACGCCTCCTCTTCCGCCGTCATGGAATTCATCCGAATGATAAAAACGCCACATGGGTGGTTAACATAGCCGAAACATTCGAACAGGTCGACATGCTTTTCACCGGTATCGACATGCTTGCTTTCTTCATCGGTATATCCACACTGCTGGCCGGTGTAATAGGCATCGGCAACATTATGTGGGTCATAGTGAAGGAACGCACTCAGGAAATCGGCATCCGTCGCGCCATAGGCGCAAAACCGCGCGATATAATTGCTCAAGTGCTCAGCGAAGGGACGATACTGACTCTCGTATCCGGTCTGGCGGGTATATGTTTCGCCGCGGTGGTGCTCGGCGTGCTGAACAAGCTTAACAATCCGGCCGATGCCGTGATGGAGGCCCGCTTCCAGATGAGCTTCATGACGGCGATGTCCATTCTGGCCATATTTATGATTCTCGGCATTCTCGCAGGCATCATCCCTTCGGTGAAGGCCATGAGAATAAAACCCATCGAGGCCATAAACTCAAAATAGTAAGTAGCTAAGAATAATTAATGAACAGATAAAGCGAAGTTATTTTTGAGTCGATTTTGGTGCGGAATGAAGGAGAATATTAATATATTCGACTGAATGACAAACCAAAAGCGGCCAAAAAGAACGAGCTTTAGCGTTCAAGATTTCATTAGTTACTTATATCGTTTAATTTTTCTTAGCTACTTATATATCTCAAATTGTAATAAAAGAACTATCAGGAATATGAAAAAGTTTTTTAAAATCATGATTTGGGTGTTCGTCGCCCTGATATTCGCGGGCACCTTTGTGTATCTCTTCATTAATTCCCGCGATAAAAAAGAGGAATATCAGATTGTCAGCCCTACAATCGAAACCATTGAGCGGGCCGCAGTGCTTACAGGCAAGATCGAACCCCGCGACGAGATCGATATCAAGCCGCAGATCTCCGGCATCATCAGCGAAATACTCGTCGAGGCCGGCGACCATGTGAATAATGGCGACATAATAGCCAAAATCAAGGTAATTCCGGAAGAAGCGCAGCTCTCATCGGCCGAAAACCGTGTCGAGGTGGCCAAAATATCCCTTTCGGAAGCAAAATCCACTTATGAGCGTACCAAACAGCTTTATGAAAAGAAATATGAAAGCCGCGAAAAATATGAAAGCGATCTTGCCGCATACGAACGGGCCCGCAAGGAACTCGAGCAGGCTCGCGACCAGCTCACTATCGTTCGAGACGGTGTATCGGCGGCTAACGCGCAGGGCTCAAATACGCTTGTCCGCTCCACGGTTACGGGCGTCGTGCTTGAGGTTCCGGTAAAGGTCGGTTCCTCGGTGATTCAGGCCAACACTTTCAATGACGGAACAACAATAGCGAAAGTGGCCGATATGCGCGACCTCGTGTTCAAAGGAAATGTGGATGAGACCGAGGTTGAACTCCTCCGCGAAGGAATGGCTATGAAGATCACTGTCGGCGCTATTGCCGATTCGGAATATCCGGCTGTCATCGAAAAAATCGCGCCTATGGCCACCGACAACAACGGTGCTAACACTTTCGAGGTCAAGGCTGCCCTCAACGGGGCCGAAACAGTCAACCTGCGAGCAGGCTATAGCGCCAATGCCAACGTGATTCTCGAGCGAGCTGAGAAGGTGCTGGCCGTTCCGGAAGGAGTGGTTGAGTATGACAAGGACAAGGCTTATGTATATGTATTGAAAGATTCATCGGACTCGCAGAATTTCGAACGGCGCGAATTCAAGACAGGAATCTCCGACGGAGTAATGGTTCAGGTGAAATCCGGTAAACTCGACAAAAATACAAAGCTCAGAGGCGAAGTGATCAAATAAAACGCAAAACAGCATTACAATGAAAAGCAAATCACTCATATATAAAGCCCTTGTTGTCACGACACTGGCCGCGGCTAATCTGACGGCGCATGCCGGAGCCTGGTCGCTCGACAGCTGCATCTCCTATGCCACTACCAACAATATCTCTATCCGCCAGCAGAAATTGCGCATCCGCCAAGGCGAACAGGCCATAACCGAAGCCAAGGACCGATTTCTCCCCACTGTGAATGCTTCGGCGTCCCAGACTTTCAACTTCGGAAGGGGCCTGACGGCTTCCAACACTTATGCCGACCGCAACACTTCTAACTTCGGCTGGAACGCGGGGCTGAACCTACCTCTGTTTCAGGGTCTCGCGGAATACCGCAACCTGAAACTCGCCAAAACGCAGCTTGTGGAATACCTCTTGGAAACAGAAGCGGCAAAGGAAAACCTCTCGCTAAATATCATTTCGCAATATCTTCAGGTGCTTTACTGTAAGGAAGTTGCTGAAAGTGCGCGGGCACAGGCGGAGCTTTCCGCTTTCCAGGTTTCGAGGCAGAAAGCGCTGATAGAGAGCGGACGCGTGGCCGAGGCCACTCTCTATGATCTTGAAGCCGTGGCGGCCCGCGACAGGCTGAGGATCGTGACCGCCGACAACGATACGCAGACAGCGCTCGTTAACCTTGCTAATCTTCTTCAGCTCCCCTCTCCCGAGGGTTTCGACATTCTTCCGATAAATGAAGGGGAACCCGACATCCCCTCTCCGGATGCAGTCTATACTCAGGCCGTCCTCACAAATTTTAATATCCGGAGCGCGCGTCAGGCTATCAAGGTTGCCGACCAGCAGATACTATATGCCCAGTCGGGTTACATCCCCACTCTGAGCTTTAATGCGGGCCTCGGCTCAAGCTATTATAAGATCAGCGGTATGGAGCAGGAGGCCTTCGGGCCGCAGATGCGACATAATTTCGCCACCTATCTTGGATTTTCGCTCTCAATACCTCTGTTTGACGGATTCTCTACACGCAATAACGTGCGGCGCGCCCGAATCCAGAAAACAAGCGCCCAGCTCGAACTCGATCAGCGTTCGGCCTACCTATTCAAAGATATCAACCTCGCATACTATCAGGCTGCCGGCGCGAGGCAGAAATACCTTACATCGGGCGAAACTCTTGACAAGACACGCCTATCGTTCGATTCTACACGCGAACGCTTCGACCTCGGCCGCGCCACGCAGGCCGACTACGAACAAGCAAAAAACAATCTCTTCAATACTGAGGTGGACCGCATTCAGGCACATTACGAATATATCTTGAGACACCGCATACTGATGTTTTACATGAACCGATAAGATTCCATAAAACAATTACTCATACATCTGTTTTTATCCGCATTCCGGTCGCCGCGAGGTTACCGGAATGCAACCATCTTGAAACAGCATAACATAACACCACCGAACCGGCGCGGGCTCTCAATTGTTTATCCATAAAACGTTTAGAAACTTATTAAATCTGATTAGTTATGGATATCAATGAATTAAAAGGGAAAGCCGAGGAATTTATCAACCGTCCGGAGGTGCAGGATAAAGTGAATCAGGCAAAAGAATGGGTTACCAATGGCAAAGGAAAAGAGTATATCGACAAAGGAAAGGATATGCTCGACGGAGCCAAAGATAAACTTGAGGATTTTGTTGAGGACAAAACCGATGGCAAAGGAATCTTCGGTTTTGGCAAGAAAGATGATTGACCTCTGGTATTTGAAAATGAAAACAGAGCGGAGTTCCCTAAGGGGGAACTCCGCTCTGTTTATTATTGAGATTCATCGAAATGCTTAGAAACCTTTCGATTTGATAAAATCTTCGTAAATTTTCGAGAATATTTCGTTGTTCTCTTTTGGATAGCGCACGTCGGTGAAAACCTGCGCAAGCGTCTGCTTGCCGTTTTCCGCTATAAACTGGCGGCTATCCTCTCTCGACTCTTTCTCAGCGTAGATATCTTTAATTCCCTCTTCGGAATAATCATGATACTTCTCGGAATGCATAATAGCCCCGATAGGAATTCGATCGCTCAGCGGAGCCTCCCCTTCAGGATAACCAACCGTGAGCGTCGTCACCGGCACCACCAGATCAGGAAGTTGAAGAAATTCGGCAATCTGCGGAGCATTATAGGTAGTAGTGCCCAGATAGCAGCATCCAAGTCCGTTCATCTCTGCTATAGAGCAGAACTGCTGTGCGAACAGAGCTGTGTCGAGAAGTGCGCATACGAACGACTGGAAATTCCCGAAACCGGGGCATGCGTCGCTTGCTTCGCACCATTTTACGAATCTGTTGAAATCGGCGCAAAAGGTCAGAACCACATCCGCCGATTCCACCGAAGGCTGATTGAAATGGAAAGGCGCAAGCTTCCGTTTGTTTTCCTCATCGCGTGTCACAACAACACTGTAAAGCTGCATATTGCCTGTGGTGGGTGCGTGCGACGCCAGTTCGAGCATCTCCGAGAGCATTGCATCGTCGATACGTTTGCCGCTATACTTTCTGACCGTCCTGCGGTTTCTGAAATAATCGGATTCCTTTATATTAACCATTTCCATTCAGTTATAAAATTAATTTCAAAGCCTGTAAAAGCGAAAGGAGGGCGGTTTTGCCGTCCTCCTCTTGTGACTCGTGCAGGATTCAAACCTGCAACCTTCTGATCCGTAGTCAGATGCTCTATTCAGTTGAGCTAACGAGCCATGTCATTGTGATTCGTGCAGGATTCAAACCTGCAACCTTCTGATCCGTAGTCAGATGCTCTATTCAGTTGAGCTAACGAACCGTTCCGCATCAAGGTTTTCCCCTTTTGCGATTGCAAAATTAATGCTTTTTTCGAACTTAGCCAAATATTTCATCATTTTTTTTGCGGAAATATTCAACGGAGGCACTTCCCGTCATCCCGTCGATAGGCACCGAAAGTTTCGTAATCTCCACCGAGACATCCTCAATCGCGGGCCATTTCTCTGATATTCTTTCGGATATATCCTTTGCTACGGTTTCGAGAAGCAACGCCTCGTGGCCCATGCATTCTTTAGCCATGAGATATACATCAGCATACGAAACTGTGCTCGACAAATCTTCCCTGCGAAAACCGTCTGCCGGGAGAGAAATCGTGATATTCACTTCGAAATCATTGCCGACACATCGTTCCTGCCCGGAGACACCGATCCTAGAGAAGAATCTGAGACCTTTGAGCCGGATAGTAAATTTATCCATCAGAGGCACCCGCAACCCTTTACCGGAATTTTCTCAATGCGGCGAAGATGACGCCCCCCTTCGAATTTTGTCGCAAGGAATGCGTCGACGCAGTTACAGGCTTCATAATCGCTTATGAAGCGTGCCGGAAGCACAAGGAAATTGGCATCGTTATGAGCCTTTGCCAATACCGCCAGCTCAGGCTGCCAGGCTATGGCTCCGCGTATGCCCTGATGTTTGTTGAGGGTCATGTTGATGCCGTTGCCGGTTCCACATATAGCGATGCCAAACGAGCACTCCCCTCTCTCTACAGCCACGGCGGCCGGATGGGCATAGTCGGCATAATCGCATGATTCTTCGCTGAACGTGCCGTAATCAACCACTTCATAGCCTTTATCACGCATTTGTTTCATGATGACCTGCTTGAGGCCGAAACCGGCATGATCGCTTGCAAATGCCACTTTTTCCATAATTCTTAAATGTGTTATACTGGTTCCTGATGATGCTTCTTTCTTATGCTCTTCTGAAAATGCCTGCTGGTAAATGCATACCTGACAAGAAAGAAATTCACAGGTACGCATATCGCCAGAGCAGGCAATAATGCGAGCGTCGGACCCACGATTCCTTTGAAAATAGCCACAAGTCCTGTCTGAAGTCCCATATTGATGAGATGACTGCACGTGAATGCGAGGCCTTTCAGCGTGTTCGGATTGCTACGGAAGGTGAAGTAACTCGACAAAAAGAAGTTCGCTATAAAACTTATCGCGTAACTTATCAACGTCGATACCACTGCAGTTGTTCCGACAGCGCGAACGAAAACCACGTAAAGGCCATATTGAAGCAGGGTGGAAAAACCTCCGACAAACATAAAGCGGATTGCCTCGGCCCTCTTATCATGACTCTTCAGTATCTTGTCCTTTTGCATCTTGAGAAATTGGTTAACGTATGATATCGTATCGATTGCTATTTATTGGCCTCTTCGGGCGCTTCGCCGGACGGCTCATTGCTACCCGCAGTTTCAGCGCATTCCCTTATCTCTTTGTTGATGGAATAGATGTAATCGAGCAATTCCTCCCTCCCTTTATTCTTCTCGGAAGAAGTGACGAACACAGGCGGCAATTCATCCCAATGCTTCAGAAGTTCCTTCTTGTAGTTCTCCACATTGCGTTCCGCCACTACCGGGCCGATCTTATCAGCCTTTGTGAAAACTATGGCAAACGGAACGCCATTTTCTCCAAGCCAGTTGATGAATTCCAGATCGATTTTCTGAGGCTCATGACGTATGTCAATAAGGACAAACAGGAGGGTGAGCTGCTCTCGGTTCAGGATATAGTTGCTGATTATCCGCTGCAGTTTCTCCCGCTGGTCTTTTCCACGGGCCGCATAGCCATAACCGGGCAGGTCCACAAGATACCATTCCCCGTTGTCTACCTTGAAATGGTTTATAAGTAGTGTCTTACCGGGCTTTTGGGATGTTTTAGCAAGACTTTTACTCTTGCCGAGCATATTGATGAGCGATGATTTGCCTACATTCGATCTGCCGATAAACGCATATTCCGGCACTGTTGTCTGCGGACATTTAGCCGGATTCTCATTGCTTATCTCGTATTTTATATTTTTGATATCCATTTAATTATCTGATGAGTATATTGAGAAAACAGTTCAGAAACAGGCCGCATGGATAAGTTTCAACGCATCCTTTACGTTCTCGCTGTCGACAACAATGGCAAGCGTTGTATCCGAAGCGCCCTCGGAAAGAGCCTCCACGGGGATGCTTGAGCGCAAAAGGGTATTCACAAGCCGCGCCCCGAGACCAACCATCTGTTTCATGCCCTCTCCAACCACAGCCACGACCGAGAGACCTTCCGTAAGCATTATCTCCGTTATCTCCCCGGTCTGCATCTCAGATGCAAACTCGAGTTCCAGATATTTCAGCGCATTCTGAGCATCGGCTTGAGGCATGGCAATCGAGAATGAATCCCCTCCGGAGGGTTGCGTTACGAGGAACACGCTAATTCCGTTGCGGGCCATCGCATTGTAAGCTCTGGAATTCACTTCGGCAACATTATCGGTCAATGGTCCCGAAAGCGTTATCACCGCCGTATTGTTCAGCGACGAGACGCCGCGAGGGCCTTTGTGCTCTCCTGCGCTGTCGCAGATGTAGGTTCCGGGAGCCGAAGGATTGAATGTGTTGAGTATCCGGATGGGAATGTTTTTGTGGAAAACAGGATATATCGTTGGGGGATATATAACCTTTGCTCCGAAAGAGCATAATTCCATACTTTCAATGAACGTCATCTCCGGAATAAGTCCCGCCTCCGGTATTATCCGCGGATCGGCTGTGAGAAAGCCGTCGACATCCGTCCATATTTCCAACACTTCCGATTCGAGCGCTGCGGCTATGAGCGCAGCCGTATAGTCGCTGCCTCCTCTCCCCAGATTGGTAATCTCTCCCGAATCCCTATCGGTGGAAATGAATCCTCCCGTCACGGCATGGCAACTGAGTTCACTCCCGAATTCCTCGCATATGAGACGCTCTGTCAAGGGTCTGTCGGCAATATTGCGGCTAAACCATTTTTCTGTCTTTATGAATTCAAGTGAATTATGATGCGTGGCGTTATCAAGCATAGCGGCCACTATCACCGACGACATCCGTTCGCCGAAACTCACAATCTCGTCGAGCGTGCGTTCCGGTAGATCGCGAATCAGCGAAAGACCTTTATAGCGGTCCTCCAGCTCGTCGAGAAGAGCGTTTACTTTCTCGCTGACCTCGGGGATACGGTTTTCGGGCACCACACCCGATATTATCTCTTCATGACGCCGGCGGAAACCCAACATCATCTCTATATATGAGGGATTGCCTTCGGCGGCAAGCCTCGCTGTCGATATCAATTTATCGGTCAGGCCGCCGAGCGCGGAAACAACCACTATCGCCGGATGGTCGAGACCCTCGACTATCGCTTTGACGTTTCGCAGGCTTTCCACTGTCCCTACCGACGTCCCTCCGAATTTCAATACTTTCAGATTATCCATGTCTATTCTGAATGGGAACATTGCATGAATCGCGGAGAACCCCGCGCTTTAACTCGGCAATACGACCCAAATGCAAAAATACTAAATTTTTGTGAATTCTCTTAGATAAATTCATCTTCTCCTCAAGTTATGTTAGACTCTGTTCCTTAAATTTTCATGTCGCTGGGGTCGCAGATGTGCCTCAGATTTGGCATTGCAGGCTCCGGAGCATAGCGAGCTATGCGACTGAGCCAAAAGGTCAAAGATGAGGCGCAGCTGCGAGACACCGGTAACTTCATATCTTTAGATAGCCCTCTCAAGGCTCTATCTTTCGTTAACATTTCTTCATACATATTCTTAAAATTGCTTTTGTCCGGCGTCTTTCCGGTAATTTCAGCCAAGTCTCGTCGGTCACGATGCCCGCATCGCTCCCTCCTCAACTCGCTGAAATCCCTCGAAAATACGCCGCCCCAGCGTTATGAAAATTTAAGGAACAGAGTCTAAAAACATTATTCCTCTTTTATCGTTTTAATACAAAGATTAGAAACACACAGGCAGTTATGAAAAGCCCCGATAATATAACCGATATCGACAAGCTGACGCGGCTCGCGTTCAGAAAACCGACTCTCGACGATATCGCCCTGCTCTCGGATTACTTCCGCAGATATCCCTCGCGCTCTTGCGATTACTCCGTGGGAGGCGTGATGATGTGGAAGGATTATTTCAATTATCGCATCGCCACTTTCGCCGATTCCCTTTTCATCAAGGGTTTTGACGCCGACAACAACCGCATATTGTATTACAGACCTTGCGGACCTTTGAATGCCGATCTCGCCTTGGCCCTCATAAACAGGGATGCCACGGCATGCGATTGCCCCGCAGTTATGATTTCAGATTCCGAAACCTCCGATATCGAGTCGGAAGATATTCCCGAAGGTTTTACCGGCAAGATTGCGGACTGGAAAGACTATCTCTATCCAATCGCGAATTTCATCGGATTCAGCGGTAAGAAAATGGAGAAGAAAAGAAACCATCTGAATTATTTCCTGAATAATTACGGTTCAGCCACCGTTGAACCAATCGGCGAAAATAATATCGATGAACTTATAGAATTCACACTCAAATTCAAGCATCAGCATCCCGACAATCAGCTTTTCAATTATGAAAGCGACAGCACTATAGAGACCCTGCGCCTCTTCGGTCTCTACCCCTTCTCCGGAATCGCCCTTAGATATGAAGGTAAAATAATAGGTTTCTCTTACGGCGAAAAATCGGGCGATACATTCTTTGTGCATGTCGAAAAGGGGGATACCGATTACCGCGGAATTTATCAGGCCATATCTTCTTTTATGGCGCGACGCGTAAGAGAAGAATTCCCCGATGTCCGCTTCCTTAACCGTGAGGATGACACGGGCAACGAATACCTGCGTCAGAGCAAACTCTCCTACCATCCTTCGTCGGTGGTGGAAAAGGCTTTCGTCGAGATTCCATTTTATCAGCAACAATTGCCTGTTATTCCACCCTTTTTATTAAATTTGCATGAATGAACTCGGAAATTCGTCACGATTGCAATTCGAGGCGAATGAATTATTCATGTAAACAACTATGAGCGAAGTTCTTGTAATCATACCTACATACAACGAAATCGAGAATATCCGCAATATAACCGATGCCGTGATGGCTCTCCCCGACCGATTCGACCTCCTCGTGATCGACGATGCTTCGCCCGACGGGACGCAGGATGCCGTGCGCGAAAAGATCGCGCAATATCCCGGGCGTATCCATCTCGAATGCCGCAAAGGGAAATTGGGACTCGGAACGGCCTATATCCACGGCTTCAAATGGGCTCTGGCACGCGATTACAAATATGTGATCGAAATGGACGCCGATTTCTCCCACAATCCCGCAGATCTTCCACGCCTGCTCCATGAATGCCGCGACAACAATGCTGACATGGCCATAGGCTCAAGATACATTTCTGGTGTGAACGTTGTGAACTGGCCTATGGGAAGGGTGCTTATGTCATACTTCGCTTCGGCCTACGTGAGGTTCATCACAGGCATGAATCTCCGCGATTCCACCGCCGGATTCGTTTGCTATCACCGGAATGTGCTCGAAACCATAAATCTCGACAAAATCCATTTCAAAGGTTATGCTTTCCAGATTGAAATGAAGTTCAAGACCTGGTTCAAGAAATTCAAAATCGTGGAAGTGCCTATCATCTTCGTCAATCGTCAGCTCGGAACATCGAAGATGAATTCGAGCATCTTCGGCGAGGCTGTTTTCGGAGTTATCAAGCTCAAATTCTGGAGCGTCTTCAACCGCAAGAATTTCTGCTGACGCCACCTCTCAGACAATATCAAGAGCCCATCCTGCAAAATGACATCGCCGGATGGGCTCTTGATATATAGTAATCTGCTTTCTATTTCAAAAGCGACTCGTAATAGGCTTTTACATCTTTCCAATGATAATAGGGCCAGATATCGGTCGCCACAGGGATTTTGGTTTCCCGTTCGTTGTGCAGGAACTTCACGAGCACATCGTCCGGCTTCTTGTCGTTGCGGAAAAGTATCATCTGTATGTTCGCGGCCATCGGCGATACTTTCCAGTCGCACCATGCTTCGTGGAATTTCTCCGGATCGCTCTCCTCGCCGTAGCATCCTTCCAAATGAAGCAGCGCTGTGAAAGGAACCACATTGCCGTCATGTCCGAAGCGCAATGTAGCGCTCTCCCCTTTTCCCGCTATCGCATCCTCGGCTCCCTGAAGGAAATTGCGCAACAACGGCTTGGCATTGGCAAGATGTTTTCCCTCGGCGGGAGGATAATTCGAATGACGGGCATAGAAATCGGCATTGAAACTCTGCCATAACCCTATGCTCTCCTCGGGAGTGAGCACATCGTAGAAGGATATCCGGTTTTCCGTGTTCTGCGCATCGGATGCGAGCCAGTAAATCCACCAGAGCAGATCCTCGGGATTCACATATTTCTCGACGAATTCCGGATCGGAAAAGAGAACTCCAGCCAACCTGCTGCCATCCGTTTTGCTGTCGCGGAACTTTCGGCTCACCTCTTTCCACCAGCCTTCGTTGCCGTTGAAGCGGTCGGATTCGGGTGTGCTGTAGCACAGATAAGGCATATATCTTTGGGAAGATTCCATCGTGATCTGCAGATCAGGATTCTTCTCTTTCAGACTCTCGCAGAATGAGGCCATGCTGAGCACGCAACGGACCACAAGCGTGGACCGCGCAGATACCTTTGCATCTCCTTTGAACACCTCGGGATAATTCGCAAACATGCGCGCGGCTATTCCCTTATGTTGTCTTACCCCGAGCGGAGAAAGGTCTCCGCCGCGCAATCTCGCCTCCTCGGATACGCTGTCGATTCTGGCGAGCACCTCCTTGCCGAATGGTGTAAGAGCATTGGCATCCTTCGCCTTGTGCATCAGCTCGGAGACGCGCGTATAATCGTTGTCGCTAATGAGATAGCGGCTTCCATGTCGGCCGTAATGACTGATATAAAAGGGCTTGTATCCTTTGGGCGCAGGCGTGTTGTCGGCCTTGTCGGCAGGATATGCGAAATAGACGCCACCCGTTTTATTCAGATCGGCTTTCATTTCCTCGAAAGTGGTCTGCGCATTGGCGCCGATAGTTGCCGTCAGAAGCAGAAGGCCATATAGAAAGTATTTGAATTTCATGGTAGATATCTGTTATTTGTTTCAGTCGCGATAATACTGCTGGAGATAGCATCGTGCGATAAAGTCGTTGTTCGCAGCCACAAGAATATTGTCGTCAGTGCCGGGGAAAACGGCATCGGGAAGCCATGAGTTGAGGAATGCATAACGCACGAGATCGGCCGGACAACGCCCGCGTACTGTCAGAAAGTCGAAAGCATGTTCGCGCGCATATGCTTTGTCGTAATAGGGATTATCCGGATCTGCGATGCAACGCGCCACATTCCGGGCAACAAGCATACCGCGGTTGCGATTCACCATTATCACAAAATCATGCTCATTCTTCATCTGTGGCAGATGCTCCTGGTTAGCTTCCCAGCCCATGCCTTCGATAAAGAACCTGTTCATCTCTTCATAATCGCCGAAATACCGGATTGGCTTACCGCCGGTGGCATTCATGAACTTTGCGTAATAAGGATGAGGCTCTTTCGATTCATCTGTCGTGGAATTCTTATCTTCGGGCATCTTGCCTTCGATGATAAGCTTGAGCCATTCGGTCACGAAAAGCGACAGAGGGCCGGTAGGATCCTCCATCATCGATTGCTCCATGCGGTTCTGAAGCTTCGTGATGTCTTTGCTCTTCATCAGTTCTTCGTCGGAAAGAATACCCGATAACGTCAGGGCGAAAGCCGGCGTCATAAGATAGCAATGGAGGAAAAGCCACTGCCCGAGATGGAATATTTTCTCGGAATCTTCCGGATCACTCAGTTCGAGACCGAGCGAGATATTATAATAAGCGGCATTGGGAGCATCGTCATATACCGATTCGAAATATTCATAGACTTGGTCGGCAAGCGAGAGAAGCAGCGGGTCGTGCGGATAAAGGTCGCGTAGGTTCTCATCGTTCATCGCTATGAAATACCATGCTAAAAAGCGGACATCTTCGCGATTCAGTTCATAGTCCACATAACTCTCCCCTTCACTATGGAAGGGCACCGAATATCCGTAAAGCTTGCGGTTGGCATCGACGAACGAACGCCAGATACCGGCATCGGCAACAATATCCTGCAGATAGCCCGCAAAGCCCAAAGCCATCCTTTTCACAAGCGCCGGATCGAGCCTCATGCCCGCTTCGCTTTTGGCTATGACTTTCAGAACCTCGTTGGCAATCTTGCAATAACTCTCCTCCGCGGGATCTCGCTGAGGGAAGTTGGGTTGCTTTACTAAAAAATCTTGAAGCGAAATACTCTCCATCATGCTTTTTTCAGAAATTCAACAAGTTCGTCGACAGCGACTTTCGTCTGTGTGCCTCCTTGCATATCCTTGAGCATCACCGTGCCGTCGGCAAGCTCCGTTTCTCCGACAATTGCCACATAGGGTATCTTCTCTGCATCGGCAAAGCCCATCTGCTTCTTAAGCTTGGCCACATCGGGATACATCTGAGCCGGGATTCCGGCATCATGAAGCTTCCGGACGCATGCCAACGAACGCAGAGCTTCCTTCGGACCGAAATTCACAAACATCACCTTCACCGCACCACCGATCTCCTCGGGATAAAGATTCAGCTGGTTCATAACGTCATAAATTCTGTCGGCTCCGAAGGAAATTCCGACACCTGATAGTCCGGGCATTCCGAACACGCCGGTGAGGTTATCGTAGCGTCCGCCGCCGGTGATGCTGCCGATCTCCACATCGAGCGCCTTGACTTCGATGATGGTTCCTGTATAATAGTTGAGTCCGCGCGCAAGCGAAAGGTCGGCCTCTACAACGCACTTATGTCCCAAGGCCTCGATTCCGGCAAGAACCTCGCGCATCTCTTCGATGCCCTTCATGCCCTCTTCTGAATCTTTAAGAAGATCGGCCATGACTTTCAGCTTGCTCTCATTGTCGCCCTTAAGCTCGAGTACGGGACGCAATGCGGCTATCGCTTCCTCTCCCAATCCTTTCTCGCGGAGCTCTATATTGACGTTCTCTATCCCTATCTTGTCGATTTTATCGATTGCCACTGTGATATCCACAATCTTGTCGGCCGCACCGATTGTCTCGGCAATACCGGCAAGAATCTTGCGGTTGTTAACCTTCACTGCTATCCTTATACCGAGGTCGGCAAACACTGAGTCGATGAGCGAGAGAAGTTCTATCTCGTTGTTGAGCGAATCGGAGCCGACAACATCCGCATCACATTGAAAGAACTCGCGATAACGGCCTTTCTGCGGACGGTCCGCACGCCATACAGGCTGAATCTGAAATCTCTTGAAGGGCATCTGCAGCTCGTTACGGTGCTGGACCACAAACCGCGCGAAAGGAACCGTCAGATCATAACGCAATCCCTTCTCGCAAATCTTATTGGTGAGACGCGGTAGATTGCGCTCAATCAGTTCTTCATCACTTACGGATTTCAGGAAATCCCCCGAATTAAGTATCTTGAAAAGCAGCTTGTCGCCCTCCTCGCCATATTTTCCCATCAGCGTGGAAAGATTCTCTACGGCGGGAGTCTCTATCTGTTTATAGCCGAAAAGACGGAAAGATTTCTTGATAGTGTCGAATATATAGTTTCTCCGTGCCATCTCAAGCGGGGAGAAATCTCTTGTTCCTTTTGGTATGCTCGGTTTCTGGGCCATAGGTTACCTTTATTAAAAGTTTAACTTTAATACGCGAATTTACAAAGAATCACTAAATTCGCAGTAATAATTTCAAAAAAACTTAGATACTGTTCCTTAATCCTATGTTCGAGATAGAATTTTCCGATGAGATAAAAGCCGCGGCACCGGGTCTGCGCGTAATAGCAATCGAAGCACACGTTGCCAACGGTCCCACATCCGACACTCTTTGGGAGGCCGTAGAATCCGAAGCCATGAATATTCAGGGTTCGACGCCTATCGAGGCCGTAAACAAACGTGGATCGATCGCTGCCACACGAGCTGCCTACAAGGCTCTCGGAAAGGATCCCAACCGCTATCGGCCGTCGGCCGAAGCCTTGTGCCGCCGCGCAGTTAACGGCAAGGGACTTTATCGCCTTACGATGCTCGTTGATTTCATCAATCTTCTATCGATGAGAACCGGCCACAGTATCGGAGGCTTCGATGCGGACAAAATAAAGGGGAACAGCCTCGTACTCGGTCGGGGACGGTCGCAGGAGATATTCAATGCCATCGGACGCGGACAGCTCAATATCGAGGGCCTGCCGGTATATCGCGATGCTGTCGGCGGCATCGGAACGCCGACAAGCGATGAGGAGCGAACGAAACTCACTCCTCCTACCCAAAGATTGCTGATGCTGATAAATGTTTACGATGCCGATGAGGATATCGAGTCTCTGACAGATCTCGCCATCTCCCTGCTGAATCAATATTGCACTCCGAAAAGTTTGGATTATCGACTCTTCGCGGTAAAATAGCGTTCTGAATGTAATAGGGAAAGCTGCGTCAGAATTCCACTGACAGGCGGACATTGAACTGGCGACGTGTCAGATAATTAGGCACGGCATACTGTATGTCGTTCACATCCGTTACCCAGTAATAGCTGCTCACATTGCTTATGTCGAGCAGGTTGAAGCAGTCGAGGCCGAGCACGATACTCTTGAAGTGCCGCCAGAAATTATATGGCCTGACACCATCGCTCGGAGCGCCGACAAGCTGATAGCTCACACCAATATCAACTCGCTTGTAGGAGGGTGAGCGGAAATATGTTTCCGAACGGCTGCGGTGTGGCGCGGTCATTGTTAACCCGTCGGCGAAGATGCCCCGGAGGCTGAATTTCAGTTTGGGGAATTTCGGAAAATAATCGGTGAAATATAAAGCCACGGAAAAACGCTGGTCGCTCGGCAGAGGCACTTTCTTGCCGTCGAGCGTCTGGCTCGTCTTCATCAGCGAGAAACTGAGCCAGGAGTCGGAACCTTCCACAAACTGCCCGAAGAGTTTGAGATCAAGTCCGGTGATAAATCCTTTTGAGTCGTTGATACCGGAATAGTTCACTTTCAGGTTGTCGTATTCATAGGAGATGAGATTCGCGAGATTCTTGTAATAAACCTCTCCCGTGAGCTTGAAGGGACGGTTCAAGGCGCGGAATGTGTAGTCCGTGCCTACTATGAATTGTAGACTGCGGGGAGATTTGATGTCGCGGTTGAGAGAGATCTCGGAATTGCCGTCACTGTCGGTTCCGGCCCGGCGGAATTCTTTATAGAATGGCGACTGATAATAAAGTCCGGCTGCCGCGCGGATATTCCAGTTGCTCCCCGTTGGTCTCACCGAGAAGTTCACCCTCGGGGAAACGAGAAACTCTTTATTGAAATCCCAATAAGAAAAACGAAGACCTCCGTTGAGCGTCATGTAAGCTTTCTCCGTGTCGAAATATATAGCATCCTCGACGTAGGCGGCGAGCCTGTTGGTCGAAAGATTATGCTTCGACGTGAGGTTATAAATCAGATGCACTCCTTCGGGTGCGGTCGGCAACGAATAGCCTGCCGAATCGCGCCATTCCCATTCTTTGGTACGGTCGCGGAAATTCTCTCGTTTGTAATCGAATCCGAATGTAAGATGGTTCTTCTTGATTCTGGTCTCACCTCTCAGAAATAGACGCAACACGGAAGCTTTAAGTCGGTTTCTCGAATGTTCCATGTATTTGCCGACGCCGAGCTCGCCTCCGATGCCACCCTCGCCGGCCGTTCCGGCCTGGTTGAGCCAGTATTCACCGGAAATATCATAGGACACAAGTTCGTTGGTAAGGAAGCCGGAGATGCCGGCCGAGAAACTTGTGGCGCGGTCCACGCGGTAGGTCGCCGACAAGGCGCCGAGGAAGGTCTCGAATTTGTCTTTCTCCTGTCCGTCGAAATATACTTTGAAGTGCTTCACATCCTGCGCGGTTCCGAAAGTCGTCTCGCGGTTATGGGGAGTGAAGTTGTAATGATTCAGGGAGATGTTCCCTAAGAAGTTGAAGGTAAGCCTGTCGTTGGGTTTCAACGAGAGATTTGTCTGATAGTCGAAATAGAGAGGATCATATTCTCCCTTCGTATCCATAGATGAAAGCAGGGAGTTGTTCTTCTTCAGTCGTGCGCCGTGAAGCTGGGAGAACTTTCCGGAATTCTGACCTATTGTCAGCGAGCCGCCCATGAGGCTCGCAGCCACAGCTCCCTCGAACGATTCCGGCTCGCGATAAGTTATGTCGAGCGCCGATGACATCTTGTCGTCGTAGCGTGCGGGGAATCCGCCGGAGGAGAATCTCAGGTTACCTACCATGTCGGGATTGATCACACTCAATCCCTCCTGCTGACCGGCACGTACAAGCTGCGGTCGATAGATTTCCATACCGTTGATATAGACAGAGTTCTCATCAAACGACCCTCCGCGCACACTATATTGTGAGCTCAATTCATTGGAGGAATTTACGCCGGGCATTGTGGAGATCATCGCCTCCACACTGCCGCCCGACACATCGGGCGAGAGTTTGAAACTCTCTGTGTCGAAACTTTGCATGCCGTTGCTGTTCGGACGGAATCCGAGCACCTCGACCTCGTTCAGAGTCACATCGTCGGGATACATCCTGACATTGAGTGTCAGCTCACCTTTCGGATTTATGAGTTTATGTTTTACGGTCTTGAATCCTATGCAAGTATAGATAAGTTCCAGAGTGTCGCGCTCGGCCACGCTGAGAGAATACAGACCCTTGAGGTTTGTATTCGTTCCGATTGCCGTACCTGCGACTCGCACGGTGCCGAATTCAATCGGTTTGTCTTCGTTGTCGATCACCTTACCCGATATTCTGACATTATCCGCATAGGAAACCATAGCGGACATGAGCGCGAATATCAGAGCAAGGAAGCATATCCTCAAAATGTGGTTAGCGTTCTTTTCCCCCATGACTTTAAAACGCCCTTCCTCCCCTCTTATTATAATTTCCGTGCATGAATGCCGCCTGCACCGATATAGAGTGACTTAGATTCATTTATCTAATCGGTCATGAAGCAAATATTCCCCGGGAATCTCGCTTTGTCGCAATAAATGAAATTCTCCCCTTCGAGTTCAGCGAGATCCGACACTTTATCGTATCCTTCCATCAATATTTTGCGAAGCAGTTCGCCGCGCAGTTTCTTCAGCTTGCCGTCATTCGGAGTGCGAAGTTCATCACCCGACTGTTCGAGAAATTCCACCTTCACAACTTTCGCAAACCGTTTTATCAGTTTGAAGTCTATACACTTCGCGGCATCCGACGGCATGAGATCAAGGATCTCCGTTATACCGTTCTCCTGCAGATAGCGACCGATAGCTATTGTTACATCCTTCTTCCAATATTCTGCCAGAGATTTATGATTCGGCGCTATCTTGCTCTTAAACTCAAGACGATAGCGTTTTATGATATCCGACGGCCGCAGAATTCCGTAAAGCGAAGAGATGATGCGCAGGTTCCTGTCGGCTCTTTCAAGAGCGTCCCCGGTAAGCGTAGCAGTATCCAGAGCCTTGAACACAACGCCGGTAAATGCCGACAATGCCGGCCTCCCCATATTCTTGTTCGGGAAATCCCTTACCATCTCGAACATCGACTTGGCAAGCGATCCGCTCACTCCGATTTCCGTAGCGAGTTCCGCCACCGTCAACCCCGCGAGGCCCGACATCAACTCCTCCGCCTTCTCTTCAAACAGAGGCATGTGACCCCGGTAATCCTCCGCCGTCACCATCCGTTCCTCCGCCATCGTCTTCGATTCCGCAATTAATACCAACATCGTAAATATCTCAATTTAACATTAGAACTTCATATTCGTCTTTTTCGATACTAAATTACAACTTTAAAACAAACAAGCCAACTTTTCATAACACGCATATCAAGATTTTGACATCTGATAAACGTTAGCTAATTTAAGTTTCGCAAATAAGATGATTTCTCGCTGAGGAGAGTCGCGGAGCGACTGCACTTTCCTGAGTGCAGTCGCGACTCTCTTTCGTCATATAAAACTACATGCGAAACTAGAGTTAGCTAACATATAGATATTATTTGTATATATGGGTATTTATATGTATATTTGCAAGGTAAATACCTATAAAATGAAATATGAATAATCTAGATTATACGTCAAATTATGATATTCTCCAACTGCTTGCCAAACGGATGAAAGAATATCGTCTGGCTGCCAGATTGAGCCAACGCGAATTGGCCGAAAAATCGGGAGTCAGCTATACGACCATCTGCCGCTTTGAGCAAGGGAAACACCCCAATCTCTCATTGAACAACTTCATCTCGTTGTTGCGTCAGGTTGGAATGGAGTCGCGCATGGCCGAGGTGTTACCGGAATTACCGCTGCCACCTATGGCTCTTCGAGAAATTAATAAACTCATACCTAAACGGGTACGTCGCCATGATACCATCGATTAATGTGATTTTATGGGATAAACTTGTCGGCACTCTTTTCGAGACAGGAAGCGGGCGCAATCGTCAGATCTGTTTTTATTTTGACCCCGCTTTTGTGAATAGCGGACTTGACATAGCCCCTTTAAGAGCATCAATATATGAGATTGTTGCTCAAAAAGGAATGCCGGTTTATCCCGAAAAGGAGAGATTGTTTGGTGGTTTACCATCCTTCATAGCAGATTCCTTGCCTGACAACTGGGGTCATTTAGTATTCAGTCAATGGGCCAAGGCACATAATATCAGCATGAAGAATATTACTGCCCTTGACCGTTTGGCTTATATAGGTCGTCGCGGCATGGGTGCGTTAGAGTTCGTGCCTTCTACGTCCACCGAGATGGAGACTTCTTTTAAAGTTGAAATAGGCCGGCTATCAGGTCTTGCGCAGTCGATGCTGAAACAAGCCAAGGATTTCAAGGCTAAATTAATCCCCGACCTTATAGTTGAGAGCCTATTCAAAGTCGGAACTTCGGCTGGAGGTCGGAGACCTAAAGCCTTAATAAACGTCGACCCCGAATCCGGAGAATGTTATTCCGGTCAGGTCGCAACCGAACTGCCCGGGTTTATACCCATGATTATAAAGTTTGATGAGCATATCGATTTGCCTACAACGCGCATTGAATATGCCTATTACCTTATGGCTCAACAGGCAGGTTTGCGCATGATGCCCTCACGTCTTCTTGAGGGTAAAGATGAAGTTCATTTCCTCACACAGCGATTCGACCGTAATGGAAATGAAAAACTGCACGTTCAGACACTTGCAGCGATGAATCCCCAGTCTACATCCTATGAAGATTTGTTTGTCGTTGCCCGGAAATTAGAGTTACCGCAAAATGATGTTAAGCAATTGTTCCTCCAAACGGCTTTGAATTTTATGGCAGGTAATGTAGATGACCACAACAAGAATTTCAGTTTCATTATGGACCGCAATGGTAAATGGCGACTGGCACCGACATACGATTTCACTTTCACTATTGATCCTTCGGCACCCTCTTATGTCAATAGGCATTGCATGACACTCAATGGAAAGGATCATGATGTTTCGGATAAAGATTTGCTCGAACTGGCTACCTCTTTTGACGTTAAGGCTGGTAGCAAGATAGTGAACATAGCCCATGAAGCTGTGGAGAACTTTTCTGAATACGCCAAAACAGCCGGTCTGACATCAGAGATTACAGACATAATCATTCAAAACCATAATGTCGGATAAAATCCGCTGATCCATATCTTCCCCGCCCACCGGGAAAATCCGCTGACCCCAAATACTGCCATAACCAACTGATATACAAATAAAAAAAGGACTATCGTTTGATAGTCCTTTTGTAGTCGATCCGGGACTCGAACCCGAGTCTCCACCGTGAGAGGGTGGCGTGCTAACCGCTACACTAATCGACCGGTTGGTTTGCTTTTTCAGGGGCTCTCCCCTTTTTGCGTTGCAAAGTTAAGCATTATTTCTGAATCCTGCAAATTATTCAAATCTTTTTTATGATTTTTTCGCAAAATACATTCTCCGTTCTATCGTTATAGAATCAAAAGATTTTTAAGGAACAGAGTCTAATGATTTCCGCTATGATTAAATCCATGATTATCGCCGGTTGCGGCGGTTTTGTCGGCACCTGCTGCCGTTTTCTTATCGGCAAGTGGAGTTCAGCCATGTTCCATGGCAGTTTCCCGTTGGGCACTTTTCTGGTTAACATCATCGGTTGTTTCATTATCGGACTTCTTTTCGGGCTGCTTGAGAAAGCGAATCTTATGACTCCCGGAAAAAACGTTCTTCTCATCACCGGTTTCTGTGGCGGTTTCACCACTTTCTCAACTTTTGCCGACGATATGTGGGAGCTCGGAAGCAAGGGCGACTGGGGCACCTTCGCAGCCTATCTGGCAGCAAGCGTCATCATCGGTATCCTCCTCGTCTGGGCAGGCCGCGCAATTATCCGCTAAGGCATCTTAAAGCTGACATTTGTCTTGTCTCCCCATGAATGGATATCTATCTCAAGACCATCCACCCCGGGATAGACTCCTTCAGGCAAGCGTTCCATAAGTTCCCGGTTCAACCCGGCCTCATGATTGAAATGTGTGAAGAACGTATAGTCGGGTTTCACCTCTTCTACAATCTTGAGAGCCTCGGGAATTGAAAGGTGAGCAAAATGCGGTTTGTCGCGAAGTGCATTCAAAATCAGAACACTCAAGCCATCGAGTTTTTCCATTTCTGAAGGCTCGATGGTTTTGGCATCCGTAACATACGCAAACCGACCTATTCTATAGCCGAATATAGGCATTTTCCCATGAAGCACCTCTATCGGACTTATTCTCAGACCTTTGATAAAGAAATCCCTGTCGCCGATCACGTGCATGTCGAATACAGGCACTCCCGGATAGGGATGCTCGCGGAAACAATAATCGAGACGACGCCTAAGATCTCTGTCGACATCCTCTCGGAGATAGACTGGCAGTTTGCCGTTGCCGCAGAAAGGCCTAAGGTCATCGAAGCCTCCGACATGATCGTAATGCCCGTGAGTCACAAGAACGGCATCTATATCCGCCGGACGGTGTCTGAGCATCTGCTCGCGGAAATCGGCCGAGGGATCGATAAGAATCCTCAAACCTGCCGTCTCAACCATCACCGATGCGCGCAACCGTTTGTCGTGAGGATCGTCCGATGTGCATACGCGACATTCGCATCCCACTTCAGGCACCCCTTTTGACGTACCGCTGCCAAGCATCGTGATGCGCATATCCGTATCAATATAGTTCACCTCCGGCTTGAGCGTCACATAGAACTTGGTCCTGACACCTTTTATTATCATGTCTGCAAGATTCTTCACATCGGCCGCCGTGGCGTATCCTTGGTTCACGATCACAAGAGGCTGTTTATCATAAATGGCCGCGCCCCCTTTCACCGCCCCTTTCAGACCGGCTCGATCGATGAGCCAGGCAGCCGAGAGTTTGTAGGATTTATTCTCAATATCCTCGCATTTTTCGTGATTCTCCGGATTCTCGCAATCCTCGGAATTATCCGAATTCTCACAACTTTTCACTTCATACCCGTGGCAGTCGGGCCATTCCTGTTTAAGGGAGCGATAAAGCCGCCCGGAAACCACAGGATTTTTGAAGAAGCTGCCTGCACTTCCGAGCTCCGTCGGCTCGGGAAGCTTGCTCTTCCTTATTGCCGTCACCTCTTCGGCAACCTCGCGGATCGTAGGCCGACGGCCAAGTCTCTCCTCAAGCGCCTGCAGCGGACCATAGCTCAGATTCCGGGCAACGCCGTCGAGTCTGAGTTTAAACGCCACCTGAAGCACATAATAACGCCCTTTGGCCTCATTCTTGAAAATACTGTCGCGATAGCCGAAGCGGCATTCTTCGTTCTTGAAAACTACAGTCTTCCGCGAAATGGTGTCGAAACACTTCACGGTATGTATAATATCGCATGCCTCGGCTCCATAGGCGCCGACATTCTGGATGGCAGACGCTCCAACCTCGCCCGGAATGTAGGCAAGGTTCTCTGCGCCTGCATACCCGCGCGCAAGACACCATTCCACAAAATCTGTCCATTTCTCTCCGGCCCCTACGATCGCATATACAGTCTCGTCATCCTTTCTGTATTCAGAGAAGCCTTTTATCGCCGAATGAAGCACAAGACCGTTGAAATCGCTAAGAAACAGAAGATTGCTTCCTCCTCCGATATGCAATACCTCATTCTCCAGATATTTCTCGCTTCTTGAAATAGCGAGCAATTCCTTCTCTGATGAATACTCGGCAAAGAATCTTGCCTTTACAGGTATGCCGAAAGTGGTAAGCGATGTTATATCCTTGTCTTTCTCTATATTGTAATTATAACTGCTCATAATTATATATTTCTATAGTTTCAATTTCGGAAATCGACAAGCAAGCCGTCGCTGAACCGCAAGAACGTCCCGTTTGAATATTGCCAGAAATCTATAGTGGAATTCCAGTCATGGCCGGAGTCCACATCCGAAGGATTGCCGAGGGAGAGTTTGCATTCATCCTTTGTCATACCGAGACGCACTTTCCCATCCTTGATGAGCTCCCACACTTCCGGATCGATCGTCGGATATTTATCATGAGGATCGGAGAGACTGAAGAGATTGCGAAATGTGCGGCTCTCTATACCGGCGTTGCTGACGTTCATATAGAACATGGCCTTCTGTCCGGCAGAATCGGTAACATCTATTCTGAGCGGGAACACCATTGTTCCGGGCACCACGGAATCTATCGTCACCGGCACGAACTTACGTCCCCGCAACTTGTTGCCGGCGCGGTCATACCATAGTTGCGACAACGTCCAAACCTTACGGCCTTTCAATAGAGAATCTACACGGGCCACTATATCCATATCTATAAGCATAGGCACATCTCCGCTCGTCAGGACTCCCGTTGCGGCGCCCTTACCTGTGGAATAGCGGTACACACGGTTGCCGTGACGGAAAAGCACAACCAGCTCATCCAACCCGCCGGGGGTCGGTTTGGAAGCTGTGCCTGCGTATTCCAACACCACTCCCTCGAGATTCTCATCCTCCGGACCTACCGTAGCGGCATCAAAAACAAGCGCCACTCTTTTGTCGGCTACAAGAAAGCGCTTTCCCGGTTGCCAGTCGCGCAGTTTCACCGGTTCTATGTCGGCCAGAAGCTTCTCCTCGGGGGTTGGTTCCATCTGCTTCTTCTCATAGCGTGATAATGTTATCGTCTTGGTGCTTTCTATTCCGGTGGAACAACCAAAGATCGATATACACGCCGTAAAAGTTATTATTAATCTTGTAAATACAGACATATTCTAAAAAAGCGAGCACCCGGCTTTCGGGTAATGATTTTCAAAATTAATCAAAATTTTCGATGATTTCTTTGCAATATCAAGAAATATATATAACTTTGCACTCGCAAATCGGGAAATAAAGCCCGATCAGCAATAAACGGCGGGATAGCTCAGTTGGTTAGAGCGTCGGATTCATAACCCGGAGGTCTCGAGTTCAATTCTCGATCCCGCTACTTTGAGGAGCATATCGACAGCCAGATATGCTCCTCTTTTCATCTTAAATAATGGAGTCTATGGCTACAATGTATGAGACAATTATGAATCTGCCTCTATTCAAGGGCCTGAGCCATGAGCAGATTTCATCATTTCTTGAAAAAACAAATATCCGGTTCACCAAATTTCGGACAGGTGAAACGATTGCCGCACGCTCCGAAACCGTAGATACTATAAAATGCATTATTTCGGGAAAGGTAGAAATCACCCATCGGCTCGGTGATGAGGATTCAATCTCAGTCATCGAGACTATCGGAGCGGAAAATGTGATCGGAGCAGACCGCCTCTTCGGCATGAACACCGTATATGGAGCCGACATCAAAGCCATGGCCGACACAAGCATTATGGAATTCGGCAAGGAACAATTCTTCAATCTCCTCACATCCGGCCCTATCTACCTCATCAATTATGTTAACTATCTATCTTTCAAAGCCCAGAAACTGGATGAGACCTTTTCCGGCTATCCCGACTCCTCGGTAGAGGCTATTCTGGCAAGAATCGTCTACACATGCACCTCGCGCAATGCCGGCGATATCCGCATAAAATTCAATCCATCTCAGCTTGCGGATTTCACGCGCCGCGACACGTCGGCCCTCAAATCCCGCCTTCTCTCCCTTCAGGACGACAACATAATCACCCTTCAGCAGGATTGCATAATCATCAACGACCGCGACAGACTTATCGACAAAATGTAACCCTTGCTACATTTTATTTTGATAATAACCCGATAATTCATTACCTTTGTAAGATACGTTAAAACTGATTTGTTGCTTATGGCTTCTAATACCGGCATGAAAGCCCGACTCATCGTTATGAACTTCCTTGAGTTCGCCATCTGGGGCTGTTATCTCGTTTCAATGGGAATCTATCTCGGTTCCGTAGGTCTTGGCGACCATGTGTTCTGGTTTTATACCGTCCAGGGACTCGTCTCGCTTTTCATGCCGGCTCTCATCGGCATTATCGCCGACAAGTGGATACCTGCTCAAAAAATGCTCAGCATCTGCCATGGTATCGCCGGAATTTTCATGCTTCTCGCCGGCTGGTATTGCTGGCAAAGCGGCGGGGACGTATCGTTCGGAACGCTATTCACTTTCTACACCGTATCAATCGGTTTCTTCATGCCCACAATCGGCCTTGCCAACTCAGTGGCATTCAATGCTCTTACACGTGCAGGGCTCGACACTGTCTCGGCATTTCCACCGATTCGTGTATTCGGCACCATCGGTTTCATCTGCGCGGAGCTCTTCGTGAACTTCACCGGATTCCAGTCCACCTACGCCCAGTTCATCTCTTCGGGAGTGCTCAGCATGATGCTGATGGTTTATGCGCTCACCATGCCGGCATGTCCGGTGAATCCCACATCGGGCTCTTCGCTCATGGATACCCTTGGTCTCTCGGCTTTCAAACTCTTCAAACGGAAGAAAATGGCAATATTCTTCATTTTCTCCATGCTCCTCGGGGTCTGCCTGCAGATCACCAATAGCTACGGAACGATGTTTATCGACTCTTTCCAGAAAATTGCCGAATACGCCGAGACATGGGGTGCCAACAACGCCACCGCCCTCACCGCAATATCTCAGGCAAGCGAAGCCTGCTGCATTCTCCTGATCCCTTATTTCCTGAAAAAATTCGGGATAAAGGGGGTGATGCTCATGGCCATGTTCTCATGGGTGCTCCGTTTCGGCTTCTTCGGAATAGGAAACACAGGCAGCGGCCTGATATGGCTAATCCTCAGTTGCATCGTATATGGTGTGGCCTTCGATTTCTTCAACGTGGCCGGCGGCCTTTTCGTCGACAAGCAGACAGATGCCAAACTCCGTTCGAGCGCCCAGGGCCTTTTCATGATCATGACAAACGGCATCGGTGCAAGCGTCGGCACATTCCTGGCCGGCACTCTTGTGGTGAACAAACATGTCGACATGTCCGGATTGACAAGCGCCGCTCAGAATCTTCAGGGATGGCAGGAGTCTTGGTTTATCTTCGCCGCTTATGCACTTGTGATCAGCATACTCTTTATCTTTGTTTTCAAGGATACCGAAAAATCCGACGTCAGAAAGATTAAACTCGACAAAGCTGCAGACATGGCCGGAGGCGATCCCGAAGGAATGACGGAAGAAAACAAAAAATATTGATGATAAGATTTCACGCTCCCGACATAGCGGAAACACATACGCTTCCGGAAACGGAATCCGCCCATTGCTGTCGCGTTCTCCGCATGAAGGCGGACGACATTCTGTTCGCTGTCGACGGTATAGGGAACGTCTTTGAATGCCGCATCACCGACCCTTCTCCAAAGGCTACCGAAGTAGAGATTCTTTCTGTCGCTCAGGAACCGAAACACTGGAAACCGTTCATCACGCTCGCCGTTGCACCGACCAAAAACATCGACCGCATTGAGTGGCTCTTCGAGAAGGCAACTGAAATCGGAGTGGACCGCCTTGTGCTTCTCCGTTGCGAGCATAGCGAGCGGAAGGATGTGAAACCGGAACGCCTCAATAAAATTCTTGTCTCAGCAATGAAGCAAAGCATGAAGGCGACCCTGCCTCTATTTGACGGTATGGTGCCTTTCCGGCAATTCATGAAGGAAGCGGATAATTCGGCAAAATTCATGGGATATTGCTCCGAGAGCTTCCCGCGTGTCGGATTTGCCCGAAGTTGTCCATCGGCCACCGACGTCACTGTGTTGATAGGACCCGAAGGGGATTTCTCCCCGCAGGAAGTTGAATGGGCCGTTGAGGCCGGATATCGTCCGGTCACTTTCGGTGACACACGCCTTCGCACGGAAACAGCCGCTCTATACGCTCTTTCCACCATACATATTATCAATGATCTAAATAGATGAATACTGATTTCGATATAACCCAGTACCTGCAATCGAGCAAATCCGGCAATTTCTTTCTCCTTGGCGGCCCTTGTGTCATCGAGGGTGAAGAGATGGCTCTGGATATTGCGGAGACACTCCTGAAGACCGCATCCCAACTCGACATTCCCTATGTGTTCAAAGGGAGTTACCGAAAGGCAAACCGTAGCCGTCTCGACTCTTTTACCGGCATAGGCGATGAAAAAGCCCTGAAAATTCTCAGAAAAGTGACGGAAACGTTCGGAATACCCGTTGTAACCGACATACATTCGGCTCAGGAAGCCGATATGGCAGCCGAATATGTCGATATCCTTCAGATTCCGGCTTTCCTTTGCCGACAGACGGAACTTCTCGTGGCAGCCGCTAAGACCGGCAAGATGGTAAATATCAAGAAAGGACAGTTCCTGGCTCCCGCATCCATGCGTTTCGCCTGCGAAAAAGTCAGGGAATCGGGCAATGACCGACTGGCTGTAACTGAACGTGGCACTTTCTTTGGATACGGCGACCTCGTTGTGGACATGCGCGGCATTCCACAAATGAAAGAGGCCTGCAAATGCCCCGTGATCATGGATATTACGCATTCGCTGCAACAGCCGAACGCAACCGACGGCGTGAGCGGCGGTCTTCCGGGTCTCATCTCTACTATCGCTAAAGCCGGTATCGCGACCGGAGCCGACGGCATCTTCATGGAAACGCATCAGAACCCGAAAGTTGCCAAAAGCGACGGAGCCAATATGCTGCCGCTCGAGCAGGCTCCTGATCTCCTCGAAAAGCTTTCCATCCTTAAACAAACGATTAACTCTTTATAAGATGTTCAATAAATCTCTGACTATAAAAGTTTTCACGGTCGCCATACTTGCGGCCGCAGCGCTGATGACAAACGCCCAGCAGATCAATCCGCTCACCAAGGCTGTACTCAACGGCTATGGCCAGCTTCTGAGCGAAAACCCCAAAGACTACACCACCCTTTATCAAAGGGCTTCGCAATATTACAATCTCTCGATGTATGACGAGGCTCTCGTGGATATCATCAAGGCTCTCGATTATACTCCTTCGAAGGAGAAGGAGTTGAGATGCGACGAATTCTCGCTTCTTGCCGATATCTATATACAGACAAAAGAATACGACAAAGCTCTCACGGCAATCAACAATGTACTCGCGCTGAGCCCCGATGACTATGCAATGCTCTATAAAAAGGGAAATATCGAGCTTTATCTCAAGAATCCGGAAGACGCGTATAAGACTTTCGCGACCATGCAGAGGATGAAAAGCCGCAGTCAGGAGGCTTTCTTCGGAATGGCCCGGGCCGATATCATGATGGATAAAAAAGAGGAAGCTCGTGAACTCATCAGTCAGGCCGAAAATGCCGACCCGAGCAACTACCTCACTTTCTGCCGCATCGGTGAGCTATACGAGGAAATGGGAGAAGATGAGACAGCTGCGGCCAACTATCTCAGCGCCTTCAGCCTCGCCGATACGAAAACCAGCCGCCCACTCGAATCGCTCATTTCTCTGGCCGGGAGAAACTATAATGCCGTGGAGGCTGCTATTCAGTATGCGATATCCCGCAGTGCGAACTCCACTCCCCTATATTTCCTGCAGGCCAATATCGCCTTGAACAGCGGTAACTATCAACAAGCTTATGTCGGCTTCTCTGAATTGCTGAAATCGAAAGAAGCGCAGACTGGGGCTGTATATGCTAATATGGCGCGCACATGTCTCGCACTTGACAAAATTTCAGAAGCTTCGACAAACGCCGATTTGGCTGTGCTTAAAGACAACACGACATCCAACCAGCTCGTAAAGGCTCGCGTGGAGCTCGCAGCAGGCAATCCTGCCGCCGCATTGCTTGCCGCCACAAAAGCTCTCCGGGTCAATGCATCCTCTACCGAAGCTTTGAAAATGTCGGCTTTAGCCAATATAAGCATGGGCGACGGGAAAGCGGCTCTGGAACAGCTCAATGAAGCCGTGATGACCGATCCGGCCGACATAGACGCTAAAATGCTGAGAGCTTACGTGAATTTCGATATGCTCAATGATGCCAAGGAAGCTATCCTTGAATATACACGCATAGGAAACTCTGAGGAGGATACTTTCAAGGGGATAACCTACAAAGCCCTCGCACAATGCCTTGCCGGAAAGAAACTCGATGCCGACGAAACTATGAAGCGCGCGCTCCGCGACAAGGAGAACAAGACGAAAGATGATTATTTTCTCGCCGCCGTATATTACGCACAGACCGGCGATCTCTCCAAGGGTAAGGAGATGGTGGAGAGAGCCATCGCCTCGGGTTATCAGAATGTCTATGAATTATATTCCGACAAGACGGCCAACCTGAACATTGCCCCGTTGCGCCATCTGCTTCCGGCCCGCTGACAATCCAAAGCCACCCCGACTTTGAATTTACACTCATTCCTTCAGATATCCGATTTCAGATATTTGGTATCTGATATCTGATATTTAAGATCTAATCTCTAATCTCAATTAACTAAATCTATAATAATGCAAACCGACAACATGAGAAACGCGCTGACGCTCATTTCACTTTCAATGGTGGCGGCGTCGGCCACTGCCGCATCATCGGCAAAAACAAGCAAGGCGCCTGAAAACAGACCCAACGTGTTGCTGATCTATGCCGATGACCTCGGCTATGGCGACCTTCAGTGCTACGGCGCCAAGAATGTAGAGACACCTAACGTTAACCGTCTTGCCGACAATGGTATCCGATTCACGAACGCTTATGCCACAGCGGCTACGAGTACACCATCGAGATATGCCATGCTTACGGGCCACTATAGCTGGCGACGCCCTGACACCGACATTGCCCCGGGCGATGCCGGCATGATCATTCGTCCGGAACAGTACACCATGGCCGATATGTTTAAATCCGCCGGTTATTCAACATGCGCAATCGGTAAATGGCACCTCGGTCTCGGCGATAAAACAGGTACACAAGACTGGAATTCTCAGCTCCCGGCTGCCCTCGGCGACCTCGGATTCGATTATTCCTATATCATGGCCGCTACGGCCGACCGCGTCCCCTGCGTTTTCATCGAAAACGGGCACGTTGCCAATTATGATCCCTCAGCTCCTATTGAGGTGAGCTACAAACAGAATTTCCCGGGAGAACCCACAGGCAAGGATAATCCGGAACTTCTCTATAATCTAAAGCCGACTTTCGGACACGACATGTCGATTGTGAACGGCATCAGCCGTATAGGTTATATGAAGGGAGGAGGAAAAGCTCTATGGAAAGATGAGAACATTGCCGACTCAATTACGGCTCATGCAATCAACTTTATCCGCGACAACGGCGACAAACCCTTCTTTATGTATTTTGCCACCAACGATGTGCATGTGCCCCGTTTCCCACACGACCGATTCCGCGGAAAAAACAAAATGGGACTCCGCGGCGATGCCATCGCGCAGTTTGACTGGAGTGTCGGGCAACTTCTCGCCACTCTTGAGGAGATGGGCATCCTCGACAACACCATAATCATCGTTTCAAGCGACAACGGTCCTGTTCTCAACGATGGCTATGATGACCATGCGATCGAACTCCTCAACGGACATAGACCCACAGGACCTCTGCGTGGTAGCAAATACAGCCTCTATGAGGGCGGCACTCGAGTGCCCGTGATTGTCCACTGGCCGGACGGGAATCTGAATAAAGGTGTGAATCCTACCGTGCTTTCGCAGATTGACCTTGTGGCTTCGTTTGCCGGATTCCTTGGCGTGGCGATGCCGAAAGGAAGCGCTCCCGACAGCTTCAACCGCATAGACAACTGGCTCGGCCGCGACATGACAAGCCGCCCCTGGATTGTGGAGCAGGGCTACGATCATACACTTGGTCTACGCACTCCTCACTGGAAATATATGGAACCGAGCACATTCCCCAAGATGAAGCCGCGCGGCGCTTATGTCGAGACCGGATGCGCCCCCGTGCAGCAGCTCTACGACATGACAAAAGATTATGAGGAGAAAAATGTGGCCGTTGAAAATCCTGAGGAAACAGGCAAGCTCCACCTCCTCCTTGAACTCATCCGCAAGGGTGACTACAATGAGCTTTCCCCCGAAATGATGCCCTGACAGCTCTGATAGCTCTGATTACAAGAGAAGCCGCCGGAAATTCCGGCGGCTTCTTTTGCTGATATTTTATTGATTGTCTGTTCTGTCGGTTATTTGAGTTTCAAAACCTGACCGCTTCTGATCTTATCGCTGCTTCCGAGCTTATTAAGGCGGCGGAGGCGCGTTGTCGACATTCCGTAAGAACGGGCAATCGAAGAGAGCGTATCCCCTTTCTTAACCGTATAGGTTGTTTTGCTCGTATTGCCTTTCTTATAAGGATTGCCGCTCTCCGATGATGCAAGATTGCGAGAGGGAGCAAAATTTCTCGGTTTTGTATAAGTCGACTTTGTGAAGGTATAGGTGTCGGTGTGTGTTGTCTGATTTGCAAAATCGAAGATTGCCGAAGGATTGATCGCATATCCCATGAAACGGGTTTCGAAATGAAGGTGCGGGCCGGTGCTGCGTCCGGTGCTTCCCCCGAGAGCTATGGGCTGACCGGCTCGTACAACCTGCTCCGGCTTCACGAGAGCTTTGTTGAGGTGGCCGTAAACGGTTTCCAACCCGTTGGGATGGCGAACTATCACATAGTTGCCATATCCTCTGGCTTCGTAAGCCGTAAGTCTCACCTTGCCGTCAAACGCGGCATAGATGGTGTCGTTGCTTCTGATAGCGAGGTCGATTCCTTTGTGCATTCTTCCGAATTTGGCGCGATAGCCATAATTGGATGTAACCCTTCCGGGACACGGCATGAAATAACCCGTAACGTCAATCACTTTCGAGTTGGGAACTTCCGATTCCTTGAAAGGATTCACTCGCTTGGAATTCCAGCCCTCGGTATAGATATCGGGTTCCGGCTCGAGATCATCGATGAGGTCGATAAACGTATTCTTTTCCACAAGCCTTATCTGGTCCTTGCTCTTGGCCTGATTGGCAAGAAGCTGCTTGTGCATGTCGGAATGAGGGGAATTGGAAACAATATGCTGGGCGGATGCCAAAGATATCCCTGTCATCAACAACAGGGTTGCTCCGAATATTCTCTTAATTTCTGTCATTTTATTCAGGAGAGCGATTATTTTGTTATCATTTCAGCTCGTCTTCTCCGTAGACGAAACCGATGTTGGAGGGAGTGTAATCGAAAATCTCTTCGGGACGGAAGAATCTCGCAAGCTCGATCTTCGCGTTCTCTACGCTGTCGCTGGCGTGAACGATGTTCATCTGGCCGCTGCAGCAGAAATCGCCTCGCAATGTTCCGGGAGCGGCTTTACGGCCGTTGGTCACGCCGGTCATCTCGCGGAAGACACTTACAACATCAACACCTTTCAGACACATTACTATCACCGGAGACGCAGTCATCGATGCAACGATCGAGGGGAAGAAAGGCTTGTCGACAAGGTGAGAATAATGCTCGCGAAGAATTGCTTCGTCAAGCTGCATCATTTTCATGCCGCAGATTATAAGTCCGCGTTTCTCTATCCTGCCGATAACTTCGCCTATCAGGTTACGCTCGATTGCGGAGGGTTTCAGTATCACCAGTGTCTGTTCCATGTGTGAAAGTTCTTTTACAAATTTTAAGATTTCCAATTACTTACATCTCAAAGATAATCAATCCCCACCTTAATTGCCAACTTTTTAAGCATTTTTTTTATTTCGAATGCCGTCAGCAGGCAGTTCATGGCCACTTAACTTTATATCATACGCATTTTTATAGCCATTTTATGTTATACAACATGTTTTAGAACATTTTGCACATTGCAATTTTTGTGTGCAATTTCTTTTCTTCATATATGTTAATTTTTGTTAATGCAAAATAAGGTATTCATCTGTCGTCACATACACTCCGGCATAAATAATATTATACATTTATAGATTCTAATGACTCTATGTATTTGAACAATAAACTCCCCTATTTTGTATCTAATTCAAAGAAGAATTATAAACTTCCTCACTTATTGCTTTGTAAAAATAATGGCACCTATTCTTAATATCTTTGCCTCCATTGCGAAAGACGCCCCCGGGGCGGCGGCTCACGCGACAGGGGCGGCTCCTGTAGGCATCCACATGTCGGACACCACGGAGGAAAGCACTTATGCGATAGCGCGCATTCTGATGGACTGCGTGGAGTGGTTTCTCGGTATTTTAGGACTCAGCAATGACAGCTCTCTGTTTCTTGTACTTTACGCGATTCTGGTTTTCGCCGTTGCCATAGGTATTGGAATGGTGATTAAATGGCTGGTGGTGGCTCTGCTCAACAAAATCGGGCCACATGTCAAGTCGGATATTTACCGAAATCTTGTGCAGCAGAAGTTTTTCACCAAACTATGCCGGTTCATTCCGGCATTGCTCTTCATCGTACTCATACAGTTCACTTTGTATGGTTCCCACTCTCTGGCGATGATTCTTTCGCGTATCACGTACATCTACATCATCGTGATACTCTGCTCTTCGGTCAGTACTCTTGTCGACGTCATGTGGCGACATATCAACAGCAGGGCCAATAAAAGGAAACTTCCTCTCAACGGACTGATGCAGCTTGTGAAACTCATCATATGGATAATCGGAGCAATCATTATACTCGCGGTTATCTTCAACAAGTCGCCCGGCTCTCTTCTGGCTGGTCTTGGAGCATTCTCGGCGGTTCTGATGCTGGTGTTCAAAGACAATATCCTCGGGGTCGTGGCCGGTGTGCAGCTTGCCGAAAACGATTCTTTGCATGAGGGCGACTGGATTGTACCCCATGGATCGGACGCCAACGGAGTCGTGGTGGAAGTTGGCCTAACGGCCATAAAGATTCAGAACTGGGACAAGACCATCACGACTCTGCCACCCTACAACCTTGTTAGTCAGGGATTCCGGAATTACCGCAACATGCAGCTCAGCCAGACAAGGCGTATCCAGCGTTGCTACATGATCGATGCCGACAGTGTGGTCCCGACAGATGAGCCTATGCTCGGCAAGTTCGCGGCTATCCCTCTGCTGAAAAACTGGGTGGAAAAGAAAATTGAACAAAGGAAGGCGGGGAAAACGAAGGATGTCAATAACCCTGATGGCCTCGCCGACGGATCTCTCGATACCAACCTCGGCGTGTTCAGGGCTTATCTGAAACTATATCTCGACGGCAATCCCGACATAAGCCATGACGACACCTGCTTCATATGCACTTTGGAACAGACTCCCGCCGGAATTCCTCTCCAGCTTTATTGCTTCACGTCCACCTCTTCATGGCTTCCCTATGAGGCTATTCAATCTACCGTATTCGAGCATGTGGCGGCAATGCTTTCTCGTTTCAATCTATATACTTTCGAGAATCCTTCCGGTAGGGATACCATTATCGACGGATACCTGAGTCCGGGTAAAGATCCTGCATATATAAATGGCATGCCTTATCCTTTATTCAGCGGCACCGGAACTCCGTCTAACCCGGGAAGGCCTCCTGAAGGACTCTATCCGGGAGCGAGCCTTTATTGCGGCCCGGTGCATGAGATGGCAACGACTCCGGATAAACCTGCCACACCTGACAATCCGAACGCTCAAACAACGTCTTAGGCAAAACGCCCGATTCCGCGGAATCGGGCGTTTTTTATCGGTTGTCCTTTGCCGTTATTACTGAAGAGGCTCGAGTTTCACCGTGAAATGGCGCATCAGCTCAGCTTCCCATTTGATTTTGACTCCGCGTTTGATTTCGTTGCGCCGGTCATAGACGTTCTTAAGAGCGGCCGCAATGACATCCATGTGGTTGTTTGTATATGTGCGGCGGCAGATGCAGAGGCGAAGGAAATCATTACCGTCAAAACGATTCTCACGAGTCACGGGGTCGCGATCGGCAAGCAGATAACCGATCTCGCATCCGCGAACTCCGGCTTCGCGATAAAGTTCTATGGTAAGAGTCTGAGCCGGGAACTCCTCTTTGGGAACCTGATCGAGAACTTTATCTGCATCGATAAATAGCGCGTGGCCTCCGACAGGACGCTGGTAGGGGATGCCGTATTCATCAAGTTTGGCGGCAAGATATTCTACCTGCTTGATTCGGGTCTGAAGCATGTCGAATTCGGTGTTCTCGTCGAGACCTACGGCAAGTGCGGCCATATCGCGGCCATTCATGCCGCCATAGGTAAGAAAGCCTTCGAAAGGTATGAGATATTTCTTCGCGCCTTCATATACATCTTCCCAACGTGTAGCGATGAAACCGCCCATATTAACCAGACCGTCCTTTTTCGATGACATTGTCATGATGTCGGCAAGACTGAACATCTCGCGGCAGATCTCTTTGATGGTAGCATCTTTGAATTCGGGCTCACGCATTTTTATGAAATATGCATTCTCGGCGAAACGGGCTGAATCGAACACTACTCTCTTGCCATATTTGTCGGCGATCTTGCGAACACCGCGGAGATTCTCCATCGATACAGGCTGGCCGCCGGCCGTGTTGTTGGTGATGGTGATTATGATGAATGGAACTTTGTCAGCATCCTTGGAGAGCACTGCCTCGAGTTTGGAAAGATCCACATTTCCTTTGAACGGAACCTCGAGTTGCGTATTCTTGGCTTCATCGACAGTGCAGTCAACGGCAAATGCCTTGCGGCTTTCAATGTGTCCCTTTGTAGTGTCGAAATGTGAGTTTCCGGGAACTATGTCACCCGATTTAACCAGATGGGAGAAAAGCACGTTTTCAGCAGCGCGCCCCTGATGGGTGGGAAGTACATATTCAAATCCGGTGATGCGAGTAATTGTGTCTTTTAATTCATAAAATGAGCGGGCGCCGGCATATGCCTCGTCGCCTGTCATCATCGCGGCCCACTGCCGGTCGCTCATCGCGCCGGTGCCGGAGTCGGTTATACAGTCGATATATACCTGATCCGAACGAAGCATGAACACGTTGTAGTCAGCCTCTTTGAGCCACTGCTCGCGCTCTTCGCGAGTGCTCTTTTTGATGGGTTCAACCATCTTTATTTTCCATGATTCCGCAAACGGGAGTTCCATAATGTAGGTTTTTAAGTATTAGATTATACTGCAAAAATAATAAAAAATATTCATAAAGGGCGGGATAAATCAGATTTATCTCGCCCTTTTTAACATTTAGCATCTTAGAATGCTCCGATGCAATTATTAAAGTTTTCTTTTGCGGTAAGAAATATACTCCATGCTTTGGCCTAATTCCATTATTTTTTGATCGGCGTTATCTTATACCCGGCTTTGCGCAGGCCTTCGAGCACGCCTTTCTCTCCCGGCAGATGCAAAGCGCCAACGGCTATGAACGACGGAGTTTCGGACATTATGGCGGGAAGTTCTTTAAGCCAGTTGGCATTGCGTTTGAAAATCAGTTCTTCGGTGAAGGCTGAATCTTCATCCTCTTCCTTCATCACCTGATAAAGTTCCTCAAGATTCTGCGAAAGATATGCCTTGTTGAGTTGCTCGGATTTTTCAAGAGCCTCCTCCGGTTTATCCAGTAGCTCCACGAGCGCTTCTGCCTGCTTCGCTATCGGCTCGTTGCCGTAGAGTAGCTGCGCCTGAAATTCAGGTGTCTCGAGCCCTTTTATCCGTTTTCCGTCTGACGCACCCTGCGTCTGAAAATATGTATCGAGTTGCTCTTCGGGTTTGAAGCCGGGAAGCTTGTCTTTCACCATCTGCACCGACACCATAGCCGTCACAACCATCGGCTTGAGCATATCGAACATCTCCAGACTCATCCCGGGCATCGGGGCCCATTTCTTGAATTCTTCGTTCAAACGGGCAAAATCGGCGGCTGGAATAACCTTGGACAATGTACTGTCCTGAGGCGCGAGCATGTATGGCTGCATCTTCTGGGCGAGCTGCATCTGATCGATGGTCATGTCAATCTCGCCTACAATCTGCCCCACACCGGCGAAAGCATCTTTGCATCCCGGAATCGAATCTATCACCGACAGCGGCGCAAGATGATGCGTGCCGAAAATATAAGATGGTGCCTTAAGTCCGTTACCCTCGATTTTATAGAATATCTGGGCCGAAGCTCCCATGCAGACAAATAGCGCCGTCAAGGCAACTGAAATCAATTTTCTTTTCATTTCTATTTTTATTGGTTCTTATAATTTCTATAATGTTTGACGAAGTAAATGTACAAATAATTTCATTAGTTGCAGAAATTTCTGCATTTTTTTAGCTCCGTTCCTTAAATTTTAATTCCCGACAATCGGATATTCATTATTTTTTAACTACTTTTGTGGATATGGACAACAAAAAACTAATTGATACTATAGCATCATCTCTGGGCAAACGAAGAGATGAAGTTGCAGCAATGTCGGATGCGTTGTGCTCAGTGATCTGCGATGTTCTAATGGAAGGCGATTCCATTTCGGTTCCCTCTGTCGGCTCTTTTGAATCAAGGCTCAAACCGGAACGCATCGCGCTTCATCCCGCCTCGGGCAAACGTCTGATGATTCCGCCTAAACTTTCAGTGGTGTTCAAACCCTCTTCCCTCCTGAAACAGAAAATCCGCTGACCCTATAAAATCACCTCCATAAATGAATGAGAAAATTACTCTTCCTGCTCTTATAACCCTTCTTTCAGACAAAACGGGGAAAACAAAAAAACAATGCGAAGACTTCCTTAGGGAATTCTTCAATACTATTGTCGATACACTTGCCGAAGGAGAGAATGTACGCGTTAAGGGATTGGGCACCTTCAAGGTAATCACCGTAGAAGCCCGCAAAAGCGTGAATGTAAATACCGGAGAACAGATAGAAATCCCAAGTCACCGCAAGATCGTGTTCATTCCGGCTAAAGAACTCGCCGAAGAGGTTAATTCTCCATTCGCTATGTTCGAATCTGTAGAAATTCCCGAAGGAGAAGAGGAGTCCGGAGAAAAGTTCGGGGATGAAAACAGCGGGGATATGGAAGTTGCCCCGGATTCCGAAGAAAACGAAGCCATTGAACCCAATGCAGATGACGTGCCGGAACCGCAAGGAAAATACGTAATCGAAGAGGAAACTGTAATAGAGAATGTCGATGCGCCTGAGAACCATTCGGCCTCGGAAACAGAACGGGAAGAATCCCGCGGACAGGAAGTGATAGAGGAGCCCGAAGAAACGGAAGAACCCCGCAGACAGGAAGTGATAGAGAAACCCGAAGAACCCGAAGAACCGGAAGTCGAGGCTTTTGCAGAGGCCATGCCGAAAACCAAAAGCTATCGTTTCCTTATCGGTTTTGCCTGCGGTCTCGCTTTCGCCGCCCTTCTTTGCCTCGGCGCCTATGTGTTCTTCTTCGACAATATTTTTAAGAATTATCATTCGGAAGTTACGGATGCAAAAATCGAGAATCCTGCGGTTCAAAAACAGATTGCCACGACAGATTCTACGGCATCAAGTTCCGCGAAGGCGCAGCAACCTGCCGACACCGCCACTGTTAAGCCGGCAGAGAAGGTGGGCGCCGAAGAGCCTGCCGAAACAGCTCCGACTCTCCCGTCGGATATCGTTTACGACACGATAACGAAGACCCGCTATCTCACAACCATGGCCAAAGACCATTACGGCAATTATAATCTCTGGCCCTATATTTATGAGGAAAACAAAAAGATTCTGGGACATCCCGACCGTATAAAACCGGGCACGCGCATCGTGGTCCCCCCCCTCTCCAAATATGGTGTGGATCCTAAAAATCCCGAGGACATACGCAAAGCCAAGGCAATGGGCGTGAAGATTTATGCCCGCTACGATTGAAAACCTTTCGGTTTCGGTTCTGACAGGTAAAAATAAAATCCGCCCTCCCTTTCGGGACGGCGGATTTTATCTTGGAGTGCAAAGCTCTTTGGCTTACTCTGCTGCGGGAGTTTCCTCGGCTGCTGCCTCGGTCTCGGCTGCTGCGGCCTCTTTTGCTGCGGCCTCTTCGGCTGCGAGCTTCTCGGCTTTCTTCTTAGCCACTGACTCACCTTTCACGCGGTTCTTCTCAACCTCTGCCTCGAAGCGGGCCTTGGCATCGGCTGCGGCCTTGGCGTCGTTCTTAGCCTTGACTGCATCTTCAGCTTTTGTGCGCTCCGTTTTCCAAAGATCGAAACGACGCTGAGCCTCCTCTTCTGTGAAAGCACCTTTCTTGACGCCTCCACGAAGATGCTTCATCAGCATCACTCCCTCTTTGGAGAGAATCGAACGAACTGTGTCTGTAGGCTGTGCACCTACCTCTACCCAATACAAAGCACGGTCGAAGTCTAAACTTATTGTAGCAGGATTAGTGTTCGGATTATAGGAACCTATCCTCTCAATAAATCTACCATCTCGTGGTGCCCTGCTATCGGCGACTACAATTGGATAATAAGCGTAGCCTTTGCGGCCATGACGCTGTAATCTGATTTTTGTTGCCATAAACTTGCCGGTTTATTGTTTGAGATTATTAAAAATTATGAGGCTTGACCTCATTTCCGGACGCAAAGTTAACGCTATTTGCAGAATCCACAAAGTTTTTTGAAGATATTTTGTAATTTTGCATCGGATTTCCTCGCGCCGCAGGCTCGTTGCCGCCGTATATCAAACTTTCGGTTTTGCGGTTAGATTCAAACGACTCTTTCTTATAATGGCAGAAACTACTCTACTCGATCGTCTCGATGGCCTCGATGCCAGATTCGATGAAATATCAACCCTCATCACGGACCCGGCTGTCATTGCCGATCAGAAGCGCTACGTGCGTCTCACCAAGGAATATCATGACCTTGAAACCATTCTGGCCGCAAAAAAAAGATATAAATCGGCTCTCGATGCCATAGAGGAATCCAAGGATCTTCTCGCTTCCGAATCCGATGAGGAAATGCGCGCGCTGGCTCGGGAGGAACTCGACGAGGCTTCCGCCCGACTTCCTCAGCTCGAAGAAGAGATAAAGCTTCTGCTTATCCCGGCCGACCCGGACGATGCAAAAAATGCCGTCGTGGAGATCCGTGGCGGCACAGGAGGCGACGAGGCGGCACTCTTCGCCGGCGACCTTTTCCGCATGTATCAGAAATATGCCGAGTCAAAAGGCTGGCAACTCGCAGTCTCTTCCGTGTCGGAGGGAGCCGCGGGCGGTTTCAAGGAGATTGTGTTCACTCTCTCCGGGCCCGATGTTTACGGCACTATGAAGTATGAAAGTGGCGTGCATCGCGTTCAGCGCGTTCCTGTCACTGAGACGCAGGGCCGGGTGCACACCTCGGCCGCCACTGTCGCCGTCCTGCCCGAGGCACAGGAGTTCGATGTCGAGATTCATGAGGGTGAAATCAAGTGGGATACTTTCAGATCCGGTGGCGCCGGCGGACAGAATGTCAACAAGGTGGAATCCGGCGTCAGATTGCGCTATAACTGGAAGAATCCCAACACCGGACAAACGGAAGAGATCCTCATAGAATGCACAGAGACCCGCGACCAGCCCAAGAACAAGGAACGTGCCCTTGCCCGACTCCGCACATTCATTTATGACAAGGAACACCAGAAGTATCTCGATGACATAGCGGCGCGGCGCAAAACGATGGTGAGCACCGGCGACCGCTCGGCCAAAATCCGCACCTACAACTATCCGCAGGGGCGTATCACCGACCACCGCATAAATTACACAATCTACAACCTCTCCGCCTTCATGGACGGCGACATCCAGGGTTGCATCGACAGCCTCATCGTGGCCGAAAACGCCGAGAAGCTCAAAGCCGCCCAACTCTGACCTCTTTCCCCCACCGACCTCTACCCGCTATCTGATATCCGATATCTGATATCTGATATCCGATATCTGATATTTGATATTTGATATCTAAGAGTTTAACACTTTGACATCAATCCATCGGAGGAATTATTTGTTATAAATATAAACAAAACCTCCGAATTATGAAAACTTTATACATTATCTCCTATATCATAGGCTCGGTGCTTTTAATTATTTCCTGTTTCACTACCGGCGTTGCGGCAACATGGTGGATTGGAGGGATTGCGCTGCTCTTCCTCGTACTCGGCTGCGTATTCCAGTTCAATTCTTCCAAAAACAAAGACTACTCGCGCCGACGCCACAACTATTGAGAGCAAACACTCATTTGTGGGGGTCATCCCGCGGCTATGACGAAATTTCATTTCTCTTGATTCTTATTTCCGGGCCGCTTCTGATAACCAGTGGAACTGTTTCCACCGTGACCACGCTTGTATCCAAGCCCAAAGCGTTTTCTACCGACTCGGATATATGCCGCAGTTTCTCAAATGCAGTCAAAACCTTGCGTTCATAAGAATTGCAAATGCTCACGGGAGAGAAAATCCTATGAATCAGCACAAACCGGAAGTCACCAGCTATTCTGTATCGTTTCATAGAGGGATACATGCTTGTCAGCGACAGATCTCCGGACGCCACGAGGTCTTCTACAATCTGTCTCAGAAATACGTTGATCCGGGGCTGCACCTTGAAGCCGAATCTTACTGTCACCAGAAAAATAGAATCCTTCACCATCGTGTCAACGGAATACTCAAGTGTATAGGGCATGTCGGTGCGCTCTATGCGGATAATCCAGTAATGATCCGCTCTTTTAGGCTGTTTGTTTATTATCGAATAGAGTAGTTTGCTTTCTACCATATTCCTTGTCGGCGAAAAGCTGATGTAAACCACATTCGAGGCATACCGGGGTATCTCCGCATCATTTTTTATGGCGGTAATTATATCAATGTAATCCGGGAAATATTTATAATCCAGATGGCTGCGATGGAAGGAGCGTCCTTTGTTCCAGACAAACATTATGCAGAACAGTCCGAAGGCTATCAGGACCGTAAACCAGCCGCCGTGTACGAACTTGAAAAGGTTGGCAACGAAGAAAGCCCCCTCGAGAAAGCAAAAAACTATGAAAAATGAGGACGTGAGCCATGCCGGCATTCCAAGATTCCTCATATAACGCCATAGAAGAATTGTCGTGGAAAGCATAGTCAGGGTTATTGCAAGACCATAGGCGGCTTCCATACGGCCCGAAGACCGGAACAACAACACCGTGCCGATGCATCCCACATACAAAAACAGATTTATACCCGGCACGTACAACTGCCCTTTGACATTGCCCGTATGATTAATCTTCATCCTCGGCCAGATATCGAGATTCACAGCCTCCCCTATCAGGGAAAATACACCGCTTATCAGCGCCTGACTCGCAATTATGGCGGCAACCGTGGCTATGACTATGCCCACGCCCAGAAAGCCTGACGGCATCATTCCGTAAAACGGATTTACACGTCCGTCCACAGAACCGGCATGTGACAGGATCCAGGCCCCCTGCCCGAGATAATTGAGAATCAGCATCACTTTGACAAAAAACCAGCTGAAAGTAATATTGTAACGGCCGCAATGCCCCAGATCTGCATACAATGCCTCAGCGCCCGTGGTACAGAGGAACACCGCTCCGAGTATGAACATCCATTCAGGACTGGAAATAATCAGCTTGACTGCGTAATAGGGATTGAATGCCTTGAATATGGATAGATCACTCCACACGTTAATCAGTCCGAGTATGCCAAGCATAAGAAACCACACGAGCATTACCGGACCAAAAAATCTGCCTATCTTGGAAGACCCGGAACGCTGCACAAAAAATACCAGAGTTATTATCACTATAACTATCGGCACAACCGGAGTAGCGGCATATATTGAACGTAAACCCTCCACAGCCGACGTTACAGTCACCGCAGGGGTTATTATTCCGTCTGCAAGCATCGCGCTTGCTCCTATCGCGGCCACAACAAATGGCCATCCGCTTTTACCCGACTTTTTTACCAATGAAAAAAGAGCCATTATGCCCCCTTCGCCGTTATTGTCCGCGCGGAGAGCTACCGTCACATATTTGATTGTAGTCTGAAGCGTGAGAGTCCATATCACACAGGAAACCGCTCCGAGAATATAATCCCGGTCGAACTCCGGGCTGACGTTCAGAATAGCCTTCATGACATAGAGCGGCGACGTTCCGATATCGCCAAACACTATCCCTATCGCTACGAGCAGCCCTCCCGCACTCCACCGCGTAATCCTATTACCCTTCCGGCCCATTCTTCCACAAAATAAACGGTTGCACAATCTCCATATGGTCACAATCTCAATACAGTTGCAGAATCTCAATTTAGGTTGCATAATAAACTGCAACCTAACTTCAATCCCTCGCTCATAAACGCAAAAATATAACACCGATTACAACCCATAAGTTTGTCCCGGCCCATCCTCCGCCGCACTCCTTCCCCCTCATAACTGGTAACTTTATAGGGAACTCGGCAAAATTTGAATGAAAGAAAAATCGCTAAGTAGCTCAAAATTAACTACTTAGCGATTTTGCGGGTGGTGCCACCAGAACCTGAGTTTCTGACCGAGCGTGAACGAAGATGAATGCCGTGTTGATATAAAACGCTGAATAATAGCGTAATTTCTGTAAAATTTAATCGAGAAGTGCGCCGGATTCTAATCGAGAAATGCGCCGGTTCA